>Ga0302313_10001005_pt1 | contig 22404 bp, 23 predicted proteins | sample III_Palsa_N2_2_FD_200454 | JGI IMG/M metagenome (GOLD analysis project Ga0302313, IMG submission 200454) | Peat permafrost microbial communities from Stordalen Mire near Abisko, Sweden - III_Palsa_N2_2 | ecosystem: Environmental > Terrestrial > Soil > Palsa > Peat permafrost | place: Sweden...
ACATAAAAATCCGCTCCGTTCGGGTCGTGGTCGCCGCCTGCGGCTACCTGCCCTGGCTGTTGTTGCGAGGAGGCTGAGTGCCCGGACGCCGTTCGCTTCGGCGTCCGGTGCATCTCCAGCGTGATTCTCGCAAGGTCGTGCTTACTACCTGCTAACCAGACGTACTACTAACCAGCTCCGCTAGAGGCCGCTCAGCAGCTTAGCGATGCGACTGCTTGATGAAATAGTCCACTAGCTCCGACGAGCTGTTATCCATCTCCACGTCGAACGACTCCACCTTACCGGTGAAATAGTTGAACGTCATAACGGCAGGGATAGCGACCAGCAGACCGAACGCAGTCGTTACGAGAGCTTCCGAAATACCGCCGGCGACTGCCGCCAGACCTTGGCTCTTGGTGGTTGCGATCGCCTTGAAGGCGTTAAGAATACCGACGACCGTTCCGAACAGCCCGATGAACGGTGCCGTCGATCCGATGGTCGCCAGACCGCCCAGGCCCTTCTTCAGCTTGGCGTGAACGATTGCCTCGGAGCGCTCGAGTGCGCGCTTGGAGCTCTCAATCTGCTCTTCTGAAATCGCGCCGCCCGAACCAAACGAACGGAACTCCGTGAGACCAGCCGTCACAACCTCAGCAAGATGCGACTTCTTGGAACGATCGGCAACCTTGATCGCCTCGTCCAAACGGCCTTCCTTCAATGCGCCCGCAACCTTGGGTGCGAACTCGCGCGACTGCTTGCGTGCCGCGGAGAAGTACAGAGCGCGATCGATCATCACAGCCAACGACCAGATCGACATGATGAACAGCAGGATAACTACCAGCTTGGCAGGAACGCCCATCTGGGCCCAGAGGGCCGCGGGACCGAAGCCGACTTCGGCAGGGGCGTCTTGGAAAAATGTGGCGAGCGCGGCGGGTGCGTGTGCGAAGTTTGCGAGATGAGCGAGAATCACGAAGTCTTTCCTCCTGGTGTTGGACGTGCCTGAACCTTGTACTGCAGGAACCATGGTTTGGATCGAGCGGTGAAGCTCGATCGGGATAGCTTACGACTTCGAACAGGAGGCTTCGCCTGTTCTCGCCGAGGTTGTCGTCGAGATTATTACCATAACTCAGGTTGAGCCCCGTGGCGCGCTATTGATCAACGGGTTAATAATCAACAGATGTCCGCGCCACGCTGCCGCTGAGGTCTACTCTCCTCCGCCGTTCAAAGCGAAGTTCACCGTGATAGTGGTATCCACTTCGGTCGGTTGGCCATTCAGCAAATACGGCCGGTATCTCCACTGCTGCACTGCCTGAAGTGCGTAATTGTTGAACATCGGGTTCGTGCTGCTGGCAACCGATAGCTTATCCACCTTGCCACTCGTGGAAATGATTGCGTGCAACACAACCGTTCCGCTCATGTGCGCAATCTTCGCAATCGGTGGGTACTGCGGTTCAACGAACGCAATGCGGTTACCCGCAATCACGCCGCCCGAAATGCGTGCCGGACCCGTCGGCTTCGGAGGCGCGACGTGAATCGCCGGTCCCGTGCCGCCCGTGATCCCGCCAAACACTCCGCCTGGCGATCCACCAGCCATGCCCTCCATGCCAGCGACACCCGCGCCAGCTGGCGGCGGTGGGGCATCTTCCTTCACAAACTTAATGTCTTTAGGAATCTTCGTCGGCGCATGGAGACCGTTGTCCACGGTCACGACCTTGATGATCTTCACCGCAGGCGGCGGTGGTGGTGGTGGCGGTGGGGGCGGTGGTGGCGGAGCCGTCAACGATGCCGTCAGTGAGTTGTGCGGCAAGGCTTCCGGATATAGGAGCGGAATCAAGATCATCAGACCGACGATCAGCCCGTTGAATACAAACGTGGCAATCATCCAATACTTCGACCTGGTCTTGAGCTTACCGCCAGATTCCATCAGAGCGTCTTCGAACATTTAAGCGACCTCCTTCCCCTGAGGGGAAAGCATAAGAGCTTTAGACACCGCGTTAACTCAATTTGTTCCCGGCTGCAGTTGTTTTCTTCAAAAAATGCATCCTTGGCGTGTATTGCCCGCCATTGTTGTCGATGAATTGATCCGGGGTTTGAGATGCTGCGCCTTGCAGCTCATCCTATCTCAAATGACCCGGAATGAGAAAATGCCCGAGAAGTAGTGCAATCCTCTCTGTTTAGCGACGAACGACTTTCGCCGCAGGAAGCGCAACGCGCTTGCCCGCAGGCGCCTTGTTCGCTCGCCAGTCCTGATACGCCACCAGCATCGGTGCCGCCACCGCAATCGACGAATACGTTCCGATAAGAATGCCAACCACTAGCGCGAACGAGAAGCCGCGCAGCACCTCGCCGCCAAACACAAACAGGCAGAGCACCGTCAGAAACGTCAGACCCGATGCAATCACCGTCCGGCTTAGCGTCTGGTTAATGCTCTTGTTCACCAGATCGGCAAGCTTGTCGCGCCGATTCAACGCCAGGTTCTCGCGAATGCGATCGAACACAACAATCGTGTCATTCATGGAGTAGCCCACCAGCGTCAGAATCGCCGCCACCACCGTCAGCGTGATCTCCTGGTTGGTCAGCGAGAAGAACCCAATCGTGATCAGCGTGTCGTGAAACACCGCTACCACCGCCGCCACGCCATAGATCAACTCAAACCGGAACCACAGATAGATGAGCATGCCCAGCAGCGAATACAGCGTCGCCAACTCAGCCTCATGCGTCAGCTGCTTGCCTGCCGTCGGCCCCACAATGTCCACCTGCTGCACGCTGAAACCCGAGTCGTGATAGCCCGCGCTCAGCGCGTTCTCTACCGCCGACCTGCCCGCATCGTGCGCCGTATCCTGCGACGTCGATATCGGCAGCGAGATGATTTCCTTATTCCCCAACGCGCCGCCGCCCACATCCGAGATGCGCTGTACCGTCACGTCCTTAATGTTGGCCGCAGCGAGCGCCTTGCGGATGTTGTCCTCGTTCGGCGCGCTGTCGAACTGAACGGTGATCGCCGTCCCGCCTTTGAAGTCCACGCCCGTCGGGATTCCATGCCAGAAGAAGATGCTGATCAGCCCGGCAACCGAGAAGATCAGGCTGAAGCCAAGGAAGTACCATTTCTTCCCCAGCCAGTCGATATTTGCGCTCCGAAACAGTTCCACTTTTTCTTTCCTTCGCTTGCATTGCAAGCTGCTGAAGCTTTTGCCAGCCAGAGTATCCAGCCCGAAATCTCCCAGGCCAACATTGAATCCACTACGCACTACTCGTTACCCACTACGCACTGTTCCTATATCGAAAGCTCTGCCGTACCGCGTTCCTTCTTGCTCAGCAGGTAATCGAAGATCGTGCGCGACACAAACACCGCGGTAAAGATGTTCGCAATCAAACCAATCGTCAGCGTCACCGCGAAGCCCTTCACCGGGCCGGTTCCGAACAGGAACAGGATCGCGGCCGACACCACCGTCGTAACGTGGGTATCGAAAATCGTTGTCCACGCATGCGCAAATCCATCCTGCACCGCAGCCGCAGCGGTCTTGCCCAACCTCAGCTCTTCACGTATGCGCTCGAAGATCAGCACGTTCGAATCCACGCCCATACCAATGGTCAGGATCACGCCCGCGATCCCCGGCAACGTCAGCGTCGCGCCCGAATAGCCCATGAATCCCAGCAGGATCAGCAGGTTCAGAATCAGCGCCAGGTCCGCATTGATGCCCGCGCCCTTGTAGTAGATCAGCATGAAGATCAGCACGACCACCAGCCCGGCAATCGAAGCCACCACGCCTTGGTGAATGCTCGCCGCGCCCAGCGTCGGCCCGACCGTCCGCGTCTCAAGGTACGTAATTGACGCCGGCAGCGAGCCCGTGCGCAGCATCAGGCTAAGATCAGCTGCCTGGTCCTGCGAAAAGCCGCCCGTAATCCGCCCCTGGTCGCGAATCGCGCCTTCAATCCCCGCAACCTCGCGCACCTGGTTGTCCAGCACGATGGCCATTTGCCCTGTGCCTTTGTTCGCATCCGTGTACTTGTAAAAGCGTTCGCCCGCCTCGGTCGTGAGGTCAAACGTAATGTCCGGCCGCCCGTTCTCATCGGTCGAAGGCTGCGCATCGCGGAAGTCCGTACCAGACACAATCGCCAGCCGCTTCAGCAGGTAATACTCGTCAGGGCCGCCAGCGCCATTCGATCCCTTCATCAGCACCGAGTCCGCAGGAATTCCGCCAGGGTTCGCCTGCGTCGCCTCAGCCTCGCTGCCATACGACCCCGCCACCGCGTGAATCTCCAGCTTCGCGGTCGACTGAATGATGTTCTCCACCCGGCCCGGATCGGACACGCCCGGCAACTGCACCAGGATCTCGTTATCGCCCAGGCCATACTTCTCGATCACCGGCTCGCTCACGCCTAGCGTATTGACACGCTCGCGGATCGTGTCAATCGACGTATCCAGCGCGCGCTCCTCGATCGTCCGGATCTCTGCCAGCTTCAGCGTCATCTTGTATCCGCCGTTGCCTACCGACGACACGTCATAGCCCGCATACTCATTGCCCGTCAGCACGTCATGCACCGCGCTCTGCTGCGTCGCCGACCCGCCCGAGATCGTAATCACCTCGGGGTGCGCCGGGTCTAGCTTCGCCGCCGTCGCTCCCGTCGCCGCCAGCGCCGTGTTCAGCGCCTGCACGTCCCGGTCAGTCGACGAGTTCACGGCCTCCGCCACATGTACCTGCAACACCAGGTGCGTGCCACCCTTGAGATCGAGTCCCAGGTTGATGCGGTTCTGAATCGACTGCTTCAACCCACCATGCGGAATCCCAAAGATTCCATACGTGAAGATCAACAGCACTGCGACGATAAAGCCTGTTCTAGTGGCGAGATTCTTGCCCATTGTTCTCTTGTTTCCTTCAATACCTGTATCGAGAGGGTGCGTTCGTTCGACGAGGCGCCGTACTCTTACGCCTTGATGTTGTCTTCTTCCGTGGTAACCGCCGCCACGGAGCTCTTCACAAACTCCAGCTTCACGCCGTCAGGAGCCGTCCGGACCACCAGCAAATCGTCCTTCACGCTCACAATGACGCCGCGAATGCCGCCGTTTGTGGTCACGCGATCGCCCGGCTTCAGGGACGCCAGCATCGCCGCCCATGTCTTCTGCTTCCGCTGATTCGGAGCAATGAGCAGAAAATACATTGCGACAAACATCAGCAGCAGCAGCGGAATTCCGCCAAATTGACCGAAAATCCCTCCGGCGCCCGCCAGAATTGCAATACCCAAAGCGTTCACTGCTACGTCCTGCTTGCGCGCCGAACGCACGAAACTCTTCGCCGGTCGCGTCTTCCTTGGAAATTTGGGGATTTTCGCTCGCCCGTTCGACAAGCACTGGAACTGTGCGGTGCACCCGAAGTTTCCTCCAGACACACGCCCACGAAAGCCAGCCAATCACACCTGAAAGTTAAGCATCGCGGAATGACCGCGCGATGTCAAGGAAATCGCGGGTTTCCGCGACGTTCTCCTCGCCTCCAGTTACGAAAATCGGTAGAAAATCCCGGCTTGGTGCGGAAGCTCCGAAGTCCCCCGCATTCTCTTTGCCCGCTTTCCTCCTCACCCGCCATCCGTCCGCAACTTCCTCCATCGCATCAAAGATTTTCTGAATATTCCTTCGAAAAACCCTCGTCTACATCCAAAAGGGCCCCCAAAAATCACCGCGATGGCCTACCCTTAAGGCACCTGCACGACCTGATTTCTCTCCCGAAAGGTTCTGCCATGGCTACACCCATCACTTCGTCCTCCATTGAATCCGTATGGGATTACCCGCGCCCTCCCCGGCTCGAGCTCGTCCACAACTACATCCGCATCGTCCACTGCGGCATCCTTCTCGCCGAGACAGCGCGCTCCCTCCGTGTCCTCGAGACCAGCCACCCGCCTGTCTATTACATCCCCCACGCCAACATCGCCATGCATCTCCTCAAGCCCTCTCCTCACCCCGAAACCATGTGCGAGTTCAAGGGTCTCGCGACCTACTGGTCCGTCGATCTCACCCTCGATCCCCTTCTCAATCTCGCCGGATCGCCCTGCGCCGTCAGCTTCGACGCCGCCTGGAGCTACGTCCAGCCCTCGCCCGAGTACGCCGACCTGCGCAATCACGTCGCCTTTTACGCCAACCGCGTCGACGAATGCACCCTCGACGGCGAGCGCGTCATCCCCCAACCCGGCGACTTTTACGGCGGCTGGATCACCTCCAACATCACCGGGCCCTTCAAGGGCCCCGCCGGCACCAAAGGCTGGTAGTCACCTGTCGCAACAAATTGGGTGCCCCACGTCTCGCCTTGGAGACGTGGGTTGCAAGATAGCCAAGCAACCCCCTCCCAACTAGCGCGCTGCAACCGATTCTTAACTCTCGCCGTCCGCGCAGGACAAGATACCCTTACGTATGCGCATCAAGTTAAGCGACATACGCAGCGAGCTCCCGCCGCTCGTCCACCTGGCTCTGCCGCTCATCGCCGGCGAGCTCGGATGGGTCTCCATGTCGCTGGTCGACACCATCATGCTCGGCCACCTGCCCGACTCCGCTCTCGCCATGAGCGCCGCCGCCCTCGCCCAGGTCCTCTTCAACACCTTCTGCTTCGGCGTCGGCGGCGTCCTCCTCGGCCTCGATACCCTCATCTCCCAAGCCCTCGGCGCCAAGGAAAACGCCGAAGCGAATCGCTGGCTCCTCCACGGCCTCGTCATGGCCCTCGCTCTCTCCGCCCTCCTTATCGCAATCTTCGCCATCACGCCCGCGCTCCTCTTCCGCCTCCCCGTCGACCACGCCATCCTCGCCCAGGCCGTTCCCGCCATGCAGGGCCTCAACTATGGCACGCTCCCCCTGATGCTCTACTTCACCTTCCGCCGATACCTGCAAGCGCACCACCACGGCCGCCCCATCGCCTTCGCCCTCATCTCCGCAAACCTCGTCAACGCTGCAGCCGACTGGCTCCTCATCTTCGGACACCACTGGACCCTCGCCGGGCACAGCCTCGGCATCCCCGCATTCGGCGTCACCGGCTCTTCCTGGGCCACGAGCTTCGCCCGCCTCTATCTCATGGCCGTCCTCGTCTTCGCCGTCTGGCGTGCCGACCGCAATCACCACTACGGCCTCTTCGTCAGCCTCCGTCAGCGCGCATGGCTCCGTATCGAGTACCAGCACCTCCGCCGACTCTTCCTTCTCGGCGCACCCGCAGGCGCCTCCATCTTCGTCGAGATCGCCATCTTCGCCCTCGTCACCGCGCTCATCGCCACCTTTGGCCGACTTCCCCTCGCCGGTCACGAAGTCGCCCTGCAATGCGCCAGCACGACCTTCATGGTGCCCTTCGCCATCTCCGCCGCCACCTCCGTTCGAGTCGGCCACGCCATCGGCCGCATGCGCATCGGCATCGGCACCACCGCTAACGTCATCGCCGCCGGATGGAGCGGCGTCGGCACCGGCGCCGCCTTCATGCTCTGCGCCTCCGTCCTCCTGCTCGCCATCCCCACACACATCGCCCGCATCTTCACGCCCGACCCCGGCGTCATCGCGGCCGCCGTCCCCCTGCTCCTCATCGCCGCCGGCTTCCAATTCTTTGACGGCGTCCAGATCACTGCCACCGGAGCTCTTCGCGGAGCGGGCAACACCCACGCCCCCTTCATCACGCAACTCATCGCCTACTGGGTTATCGGCATGCCGCTAGGCGTCCTACTAGGCTTCCACGAAAAATTGGGAGCCGCCGGCCTCTGGTGGGGGCTGCTTATCGCCCTCACTTGCGGAGCCTTCGCCATGTGCTACTTCTGGCGCCGCACCACCCACAACCTCCCCACCTAGGAAATCAAATCGCAGAAGCAACCCGCCTTTGTCTTTGCAGTCAGCTGACAACTGACAACCAGTCCTATGACCCCTCCGCCACCATCTCCACCTTTTCCTCCACTCCCACCCTCTCTCTTACCCGCAGCGACAACACCAGCGCAGCCCCCGCCACACTCGGCACCACCAGCGCCACCAACCCCAGCCGATAATCCCCGGTGCGGTCCTTCGCCACCCCCATCGCCCACGGTCCCAGAAACCCGCCCGTCATTGACACCATGTTGATCATCGCAGCCCCCGCCGCCATCGACTTCCCCTTCAAGAACGAAGCCGAAATCGCCAGCAGCGGCGTCTGCAGTCCCGCCAGGCCTACGTAGACCACCGTAAGCGCACCCGCAACTACCCATGGGAGCCTCAACAACCCACTCGCCAGAAACATCAGCCCCACCAAGAGGAACGGCCCCGCGACATGCCACCGTCGCTCGCCCGTCCTATCCGAGTGCGTCGCATTCACCAGCATCGCCACCGCACCAAGCAATCCCGCGCTCGAAACCAACCAGCCCACCCCCGCGATGCTCAATCCCGTCGCCCCTTGCAGAATCGCCGGCGATGAAAGCTGGTACGCATACCCCGCCGTTTGCACGCAGAAAAGGCACGCACTCACGATCCACACTCGCCGATCGCGCAGCATACTCGCGACGCTGTCTCCGTGCCCGCCATCGTCTGGCTGATTCGCCATCTCCCTTACCAGCCAACCCCGCTCCTCGCTACTCAGCCACATCGCATCCTTCGGCTTATCGACCAGGTACCGCAGCAGCACCCCGCTGAACATCACGCCCGGTAATCCCTCCAGCAGGAACAGCCATTGCCACCCTGCCAGCCCGAGCCGTCCCTGCAGCCGCAGCAATGGACTCGCCACCGCGCCCATCACCATCGAAGCCAGCGGATATGCAATATAAAACCTGCTGATCACCCTCGCGCGCATCCGCACCGGAAACCACTCCGACAAATAGAAAATCACTCCCGGAAAGAATCCCGCCTCCGCCGCTCCCAGCACGAACCTCATGCTGTAAAACTCCATCGGCGTTCGCACGAACACCATCGCCATCGCCAGCAATCCCCACGTCAGCATGATCAGCGACAGCCATCGCCGCGCCCCAAACCGGTACAGCAGCAGATTCGCCGGCACCTCGCACGCGACGTACGCCACAAAAAAGAGCCCCGCCCCAAACCCATACGCCGTCCCGCTGAAATGCAGGTCGCGATTCATCTGCAGCGACGCAAAGCTGATGTTGATCCGGTCCATGTACGCAATGCCGTACCCCAGCGCCAGCAGCGGAATCAGCCGCCAGCTCGCCTTGCGCAGCGCCGCCGCACCAATCAGTCCGGCAGTATCCCTTGTCGACGTGGAATCCGACACAGCCATAGCGCACCTTGCAGGAAGAATAAAGTGCCAGGCCCACCAGCGCTCGTACGAATGCCCAAAGCATACCACCCACAACCAACCCCTACTCCCGACCCTCGCGCCGCTGCGCAATCACCAACCCCCGCGGCGTCGGCAGAAACACGCACGACAACAAACCCTCCGCCTCCAGCTTGAACGCCGCGGCCCGCACCGTCTTCATATGTGAGCTTGCATCATGCATCAGCACCAAGCCCGTCGGCCGCACCTGCGGGAGAAACCGCCGCACCTCCAGCTCTCGTATATCCGGGTCCGAGTCCACAAACAAAATATCAATCGTCCCGTCGACCATCATCTCCAGTGACGACTCATTCCTCAACTCAATAAACGGCGCCAGCTCATGCGCCTCAAGCTTCTCCTTCGCCGCCGCAAAAACCTTTGGATCGTACTCGCACGAAATGATCTTCCCGAACCCGTTCGCCTTCATCCCCTCCGCCATCCATAGCGTCGACACGCCAAGAAACGACCCCGTCTCCACCACCAGTTCCGGCTTCACCGTCGTCACCAGCGTGCGCAGAAACTCCAGCACCTCCGCCTCCGCGGTCATCGAATCGTACATGCTCCACCGCTCCGGCTTAGGACACTCCGGCGTCGCCCGGTGATACTCCGGCAGCAGCTTCCCCCCTGCCCGCTCAGCCTGCAACATCACCTTGTGTTCCTGCTTCAGCTTCTTCCCAAACAATCCCATGTCGTCCTATCCACTCCACCTTCGAAATCAATCAACGCTTCGCCAGCGCATCCTCCACCACCTGCGTAGCCCGCTCCACGTCCTTCGAGTTCACCTCAATCACCACCGTCTCCCCGTCCGGCAGATCGCTACCGTGCTCGCTCCCATCGCGCCACAGGAAGCTCATCTTCGCCTCCCCCAACGCGCGCGCCGCCATCAACGCCTCGCTACGCTCATACATCGACAGCACCGCCATCGACTCGCCATCCTCCTGCGCATCCTCGCCTTCAGCACCTGGAAACAGTCCCAACTGCGCCTTCAGCACTCCGAGCGTCGGCTGCAGATCCGACTGCGCCACCACCAACCCCAAATCCAATCCGTTCGCAGACGCCGACCTCTCCGGCTGCACCACGTGCCAGTCCAGCATGCGATGCTCAATCCCCGCCTCCGCCAACGTCCGAATAGCCTCCCGCGCCTGGAACGCATCATGGAACAAATACGCCAACACCTCGCCCTGTTCCAGCGTGTCTTCTTCCACCTCGTCGCCGCTTCTCTCCTGTACCGGCGCGTAGGTTTCACCACCGCCACGCCCACTCAGCCGCCGAACCCGCATCACTTCCAACAACGCCTGCCGCGCCGTCTCGGTCAACCCATCCCGCTGCTCATAAAGATCCAGCAGCTCCCCATCGCTCTTCTCTTCGTAGAGCGCGCTCAACTTCTCCATCTGTCCATCAAGACTCATCAGCGTGAGCCTACCACCCGCAATTACCCGACACCAAAAGCGGCGGGCCCCCGGAATCTCCGAAGGCCCGCAGCCACCCTGCACGTCCTTACACCTTCGACCGGAAGATTCCCTCAAACGCCGGCCGCACCGTCCACGCCGTCAGCACCCAGAGAATCACCACCACCGCAGCCAGCGGCAGTCCGCTAGGCGCCATGAACACGTGGAACAGCACGATGTTCACAATCACCGGCCCCAGCAGCACCAGCGCCAGCGGAACATAGCGCCCGACCAGCAGCAGGATCCCCCCAATCAACTCCAGCAGGAAGATCACCACCAGCACATGCGACACAAACAGCGCGCCCATGAACTGCCCCGCGACTCCCGGCGGAGGCGCCATCGGAATAAAGTGCAGGAAGCCATTGGCTCCAAACACAACAAAGATCAGGCCCAGCAGATACCGCGCAATCAAACCAGCAATTCTCATAACAGTCATCCTCTCGAACGATAAATTACCTGCCCGGCCCGATCTATCCTGCGCTTACGCCCCAGCCGCCAGCGCCGCTACCGCTTCATCATGAGGCTGCAGGAACTCTTCGCGGTTCGCGCCATGGTTCAGCGCGCCCGCTCCGCCAGCCGTATGGAACGTCACGTCCGTGAACCCGACAAACCCAAACAATGTCTTCAGATATGGTTCGATGAAGTTAAGCGATTCGTATGCCGTCCCCGGCCCATACAGTGCGCCCGTCGCCACCAGGAACGTCACCTTCTTCCCCGTCAGCAAGCCCTTCGGCACGCCGTCGTCGTAGGTAAACGCCTTGCCCACCCGAACCACCTGGTCAATCCAAAGTTTCAGCACGCTCGGGACGTTGAAGTTGTGCATCGATACGCCAATCGCCAATTCATCCGCCGCGAAAACCTCCGCCAGGAGCTCGTCTGATTTACCCAGCACCGCCTTCTGCTCCGGCGTCCGCAACTCCTCCGGCGTATACACCGCCGCAACCCACGCCGCGTCAATGGATACCAACCCGCTCTTGGTCAGGTCGCGCGTCACCACCGTCCCGCCCGGGTGCGCCCTCTTCCAGCTCTCTACAAACGTCTCCGACATGTGGCGGGAAACAGACGCCGCCCCCATCGGGCTCGAATCAATACGAAGTAATGTGGCCATGGGTGAATCTCCTTTGCAACAGTTGATGTCTAAACAACAAGTGTCGATTCAAGATAAATCCGACATCTGTCGCTTATCAAACAATCTCGATGAATTTTTAGTACTCTCAATCCCATGGCAATCCCGACCGCCATCCTCGCGCCCCACAGCACAGCCTCCGCCTCCACACCGGAGGCCACCTCTGTGTCTTTAGAATCAACGCCAGAATCCTCGCCCTCGCCTTCCGAAGCCACCGACCCCCGCATCCGCCGCACCCGCCAACTCCTCCAGAAGGCCCTCGCCACCCTCCTCCGCACCCGCGACTTTGACAAGCTCTCCGTCCAGGAGATCACCGACGCTGCCGGCGTCAACCGCGCCACCTTCTACGCCCACTACCCCGACAAATTCGCCCTCCTCGAGTGTGTGGTCGCCGGCCGCTTCCACGCCCTCCTCGCCGAGCGCGGCGTCGTTTTCGACGGCACCTGCAGCAGTGCCCTCACCGGCATCGTCCTCGGCGTCTGCGACTTCCTCGCCCAGTCCCTCACCCAGACCACCCCCACCCGCTGTCCCTCCGCCATCCAGCTTCCCCCGCACATGGAGACAGCCATCGTCGCGGTAGTCCGCGGCATGCTCCTCGAAGGCCTCCGCAACCATCCCCCCGCCACCCCATCAGCCGCCTCCCCCGAGCTCCTCGCCGCCACCACCGCCTGGGCCATCTACGGCGCTGCCCGCGAGTGGGTCCAAACCCCCAACCACCCCTCCTCCGAATCCATCGCCACCACCGTCCAGCGCCTTGTAGCACCCATCCTCCACCCGCAATCCGCCTAGCGGGACTGCTTCGATCAATCATCCAGATCCAATTTCCGCTTAGCACTCTTCGAACGCCGCCGCGCAACCCTCCATCCCACAATATCCCTGATCCCTCAAAGCCAAATTTCTCGCACTGAGTCGTTTGACAAGTAAAGCCCAACTTGCCGAAAAGGTGACTTTTGAGGAGCAGAGCCGCCCTGCCTATCCGACCTGCCTGCCACCGACCCATCGAGCACTTTGGGTCGCCTTGTCGATCGCTTCTTCGAGGTTGAGGATTGCGTTGGGCAGACCTACCTCAAGACCAGTCTCATCGACGACCTGATATTGTCTTTCGCCGATCCTCAAGGTAAGGACGTCATAGCCTCCGTCGAACTCGCCAGAATAAAGCGGCAACGCGGATTGGAAGTTTGCTTGCCGAAAACGATTCAGCAATTCCATCGCAGCTTGCGTTGATATGTGATCTCTCTGAATGCCTTTCGTCGCAACATAAGCGAATCCGTTATACGTTACGGCACCATTCCCCGAAACAGCGACGGTGTAGACGGGACAGCGTCCCTCACAGCCACGGCGTTCGAGACTCATGCTGAAGTCATCACCGCTGGCAAGCGCCGGTAATGTTCTCTGCGGGCCGAAGCGCTCAGGCGGAGCTAACCCTACCGATGTGCGCACGACAATCCGTGCAGGATGCCCGTCCACGATCCAGGGTGCAAATCGTTGCGCTCGGAGTATTGACTCGGCCTGGCTGAGGTGAGATGAAACGACTGGAGGGGGTTCGGGCGAATCAGCAACAAAATCGCACGATCCGTCATAGGGCAACAGAGCGGCAGACTCCACGACTCCCAATGCAGATACAGTCAGGTCGTACTCGAGATAGTGCTCTCCACCACAAGGCTCCTTATTGAGAATCGCCCACTCAGCTTTCGACAGGCGAAGTGGATTGAGGAGGTTTACTGCGTGGGTAGAAACGGTGGATTGATCCACGCGCACTGCCGGGCTCGCGTCGAGGTGTGCGCTGCGATGGCAGGCGGTAAGCCCAAGGATCACAAAGAGTCCTAGAACCGACGGACAGAGTCCGACTCCCGGTCTGATCAGCTGATATGAGATGGCACTTTGGGCCAGAGAGTGTCTGACATGCATACGCTCTTAGACACCGCTCGCTGCAAGGCGAATCAAAGTTCCTCGAAACGGTGTTCGCGGCATCTTCGAACGCCAAATCTCTGAGCGGACCACACACCGAACCCCCAAGTCATGACGCCGCCACATCCCCTGACATATCATGGCCCCACACCCGATGCCTCTCACCCCCGCACCCACCACCCCTCGCACCAACCGCTGGATCACCGCCGCGGTCCTCTCTCTGCTCCTCATCCTCTCCGCGCAAATCATCCACGCCATCCACGGCCAGTCCCTCACCTGGGATGAAGGCGATCACATCTTCGCCGGCTACGAAAGCTGGAAGACCCACGATTTCGGCCTCAACCCAGAGCACCCGCCCATGGTCAAGCAGCTCGCCACCCTCCCGCTGCTCCCCATCCATCTCAACGTCCCACCGCTGCAACACCGCTTCTTCAAAGAAGAGTCCTACCTCGACGGCCGCCAGCTACTCTTCCACAACGGTCCAGCCGACGGCAACCACTACTCCGCCGAAACCCTCGTCTTCCGCGCCCGTCTCCCAACCCTCCTCTTCGCCATCGCCGCCGCGCTGCTCGTCTTCTTCGCCACGCGCGAGATGTTCAACGTCCGTGCCGCTCTGATCGCCCTGACCCTCTTCTGCTTCGACCCCAACCTGCTGGCCTTCGGCGCCTACGTCACCACCGACATGGCCGCCTCCTGCACCATCTTCGCCACCATCTACGCCCTCTGGCGATACCTCCAGCGGCCCACCGCCGCGCGACTCGTCGTCACCGGAATCGCCGCCGGCCTCGCCCTCGCCGCCAAGCACTCCACCGTTCTCCTCGCTCCCATGCTCGTCCTCCTCCTCGCCGGCGAACTAGCCGCCCGCGCCCTCTCCGCCCGCCGCCCGCGCGACCCCCACCAAACCACCCTCCCCCGCACCGCGCTCCACTACGTCACCGCACTCGCCGTCATCACCGTCATCGGCGTCGCAGTCCTCTGGGCCTTCTACGGATTCCGCTACGCCGCGCGTCCCGCACCCCTCGCCCTCTCTCCCTCGCTCACCGACTACGTCGGTCCCCTCGCAGGCATCCAGGCCCGCGGCCTCCTCTTCGCCGCCCGCTTTCATCTCCTCCCCGAAAGCTACCTCTACGGCCTCGCCGACGTCCGCAAGATGGCCAACGACATGCCCAGCTTCTTCTTCGGCCACGTCTATGCCCACGGCATCTGGTACTACTTCCCCGTCGTCTTTCTCATCAAGTCCACCCTCGCCCTCCTCATCTCCCTCGCGCTCACCCTCTTCGCCATCGCCCGGGGCTGGCTCCGTAATCCCCGAGCCCTCTGGTTCCTCATCTGCCCGCCCGCTCTCTACTTCGCCGTCGCCATGTCCTCGCACCTCAACATTGGAGCCCGCCACATCCTTCCCGTCTGGGTCTTCTGCTGCGTTCTAGCCGGAGCCGGCCTCTCCGCACTCATCCAGCACCACCATCGCTGGCTCTATCCCGCAGCCGCTCTCCTTCTATTTCAAATCGCCACCGCCCTCCACGCCTCCCCCAACTACATCGCCTACTCCAACGAAGCCTGGGGAGGCCCCACCCACACCTACCGCTATCTATCCGACTCCAACACCGACTGGGGCCAGCAACTCCTCGCCACCTCCGCCTACCTTCGCGACCATCACATCACCCACTGCTACTTCGCCTACTTCGTCACCCCCTTCGTCCTTCCGAAGGACTACGACATCCCCTGCGTCTACCTCCCCACCCCCGACTCCCTCGGCTCCAACAGCCTCCCCATCGTCCCCCTCACCATCGACACCGCGACCGACGGCCCCATCCTCATCAGCGCCGGCGACCTCAACAGCTTCGAGTCCGGCTCCTCCGTCCTCAACCCCTACCAATCTCTGATGAACGTTCCCCCTACCGCCTTAATCCAGGACGGCATCCTCGTCTTCAATGGCCGCTTCACGCTTCCCCTCGCAGCCGCCATGCCGCACGTCGACCGCGCCTGGGCCTTCGCCAACGCGCACAACAATCCCGCCGCGCTCAACGAAGCTATCCTCGCCGAATCCCTCGCGCCCAATGCCGTACAACCAGAAATCGTTCTAGGCGACACCCAGGCCGCCGCCGGCAACAATCAAGCCGCCCGCCAGGCCTACACCCGCGCCATCACCACCATCAACACCATGGACCCCGACGCCCGCGAAAAATGGCTAGCCACGGTTGACCAAAAATTAGCCGCCCTATAACCCCGCAGCCAGATCCCAACGCACCCGCTCCATCGTCTCCAAATAAAACGCCAAATTATGAATCGAGTTCAGCGTAGCCCCCAACTGCTCGCCACTCGAAACCAAATGCCGCAGATACCCCCGCGTATACCGCTGACAAACCATGCAAGCGCACCCCTCATCCAACGGCCGCTGATCTTCGGCGTTGTCCAGCTTCTTCACATTCAACCGCACCACCCGGCTGCTTCGATCCTTAGGATCCTCGCGCACAAACACCAACCCATGCCGCCCCGCGCGTGTAGGCAGCACGCAATCCATCATGTCCACACCCATCCGCGCATACTCTTCAATCTCATCCGGATACCCCACCCCCATCACATACCGCGGCTTATCCTTCGGCAAATGTTCAAGCGTCAGCGCAATCATCTCCCGCGTGACCTCGCGCGGTTCCCCGACCGCGAGCCCCCCAATCGCATACCCCGGCAAATCCATCTCCACCAACCTCTGCGCCGACTCCCGACGCAGATCCGCATACATCCCACCCTGCACAATCCCAAACAACGCCTGGTGCTTCCCCTCAAATCCGGCTGTGCCCTCGCCAAATCCGGGTGCCCCATCCGTACGCGCTTTTTGCGGACGGGTGGGATCCATCCAAGGCACCTCCCCGCGGTGCTCCACCCAATACGCCTTCGACCGCTCCGCCCAAGCATGCGTCAGCGCCATCGAATCCCGTGTTCTCTCCCAACTAGCCGGCGTCTCCACGCACTCGTCGAACACCATCATCACATCGGCGCCCAGCGCAATCTGCACCGCCATCGAGTGCTCCGGCGAAAAGAAATGCTTACTCCCATCCAAATGTGAACGGAACTCCACCCCATCCGCCGTAATCTTCCGCAGCTTCGCCAGCGAAAACACCTGGAACCCACCCGAGTCCGTCAGCATCGGCCGCTCCCAGCTCATAAACCGATGCACGCCCCCCATCCGCCGAATCAACTCATGCCCAGGCCGCAGATACAGGTGATACGTATTCGCCAGAATAATTTCTGCTCCCTGCCCAACCGCAGAATCCGGGTGCCCCGGGTCCAGATTTTCGGACCCGGGTCGGGCAACGGTCCCAATCTCCTCGAGCACATTTTGCGGCACGGCCTTCACCGTAGCCGCCGTCCCCACCGGCATAAACACAGGCGTCTGCACCACTCCATGCGGCAGCTTTAGCTCCGCCCGCCGCCCCCCACCCTCGCTCGTCTTTGCCACTACAAACAAAAGAGACATCGCCCCTCATTGTAGAGGGGCGATGTCTCTTCGCTCAGTCCTGCCAAGTCATTCCCCCCTACTGATTCGGAGGAGCAGGAGTCTCCGGCCGCTCGGGCCGTTCTGGACGTTCCGGGCGCTCGGGCCGATCCGGCACCACGTGCCCACTCATCGCGCCCATCTTGCTCAGGTCCGCCAGCGATCCCGTCCCGCTCATGTGAATGAACGTCAGTTCCTGCGGCTCCACCGTCAAAATCACCATCTCGTTACCCTGCCCATTCGGCAACGCACGATTGCAGATATCCGTGGACTCGCCTGTCTTGCTCTCATGCGTGTGGATAAAGCAGTTCCAGTTCCCCGACTTCAGCTTCTGTCGATACGCATCCACATCGGCCATGTTGTACATCCCTGGCTTTGGATACTCATACGTCTTGACCACCATGAAGTTCAGCTTATGCGCCATGTCGCCGCCATGCTTGCCGCTCACCATGCCCAGCATGTCCGGCCCAAGATTCACGTCCGTCACATCGCTCGCACCGGCTGCAAACTTCTCCGTCCCGGCAAACAAATCATCCTTCACCTGCGGGTCACCCACCGATACCATCCCATCCTGCAGCACGATAGTGTGCGCCATCATCTGCGCCTGCATCACCGCCGACCGCGCCATCATCTCTGCCCGCAGCGGAGCCATCTGCATCTCCAGCTTCGCCTCCATAGGAGCCATCTGCGCCTCCTGCAACGCAAGCTTCACCTTGATCGGAGCCATCCGCACTTCCATCCGCCCCATCTCGGCCTGGGCGCGCTCCATCTGCGCCTGCACATCCACCTTCTGCTGCGCACTCAACTTCACCTGCACCGCGACCTTCGCCTGCAGCGGAGCCATCTTCGCCTCCTGCCGCACCACCTCTGCCTGGACCTTCTCAACCTGCGCCTGCACATCCGCCTGCTGCGCCGCCACCTGCGCCTGCACGTCCGCTTTCTGCGCGGCAACCTGAGACTGCACATCCGCCTCAATCTTCGCCGCCTGCGCCTGTATGTCAGCCTGCTGCGCCGCCACCTGCGCCTGCGCGTCTGCCGCCTGCGCAGCATCATCCGACGTCGTCTGCGCTCCTACCGAAGCCGCCGCGATCATCATCGCCGCAACCACGCCAGTCCTGATCCATCCGCTCGTCATTTCGCTCATCATCCTCATGTCCAGCTCCTTCCGACCTATCTCAAAACTCTCTCGAAACCTACTCGCCTAACTTCAATCCCGCGCGCTGCAACTGCTCCCGCGTCTGCGCCAGCGCATGATCGGTCGCCTGCACCGCCACCGCAAACTGCTCGTCCGCCTTCGCCTGCTCGCGCCGCTGATGCAATACTTCCGCTCCATACATCCCTATCGCCAACACGGCGGCAATCGCCCCGCCCATCCACGCCTGCATCCGCCACAATCCACTCCGCGGCCGCATCACCAATACCTTCTGCTCGACGTCAACCGGACTCGCCGCCCGTTCCATCACACGCGCAGCAAACCCTTCCGGCGCATCCACGCGACGCATCGCCCGCGCCAGTTGCAACTCAAACTCCGCCAGCTTCAAATCGAGCACCAACTCCGGAACCAACTCCGGCCCATCCATTCGTTCCTGTTCACTCATCGCACGTACTCCTTCATCGTCACCGCGGCCTTCCGTCTCAACAACTGCAAGCCGCGCTGCAGATGACTCTTTACCGTCGCCACCGGTTGTCCCAGCAGCTTCGCAATCTCGTCAGGAGACATCTCCTCCTGGTACCTCAAAACCACCGCCACGCGCATCGCTTCCGGCAGCCCCTGCAACAACTCTTCCAGCCTCGCCACCACCGCCGCATTCATAGCCGCGCCATCCCCAACCTCCGGCCCATGCGCTTCTTCCAGAAACTCTTCCGCCGCAGACTCAGGCCTCACCGCTTTCCTCCGCAACGCATCCGTTGCCCGATGCACCGTCACCCGCCGCAGCCAGAAGCGCACATGGTCCTCGCTCTCCAACCTCTCCACCGCCCGATACAGCTCCAGGAAGGCGTCCTGCGCCACTTCCTCGGCCGTGCCATATTCACCTGTAACGCGCAGCGCCAAAGAGAACACCATCCGTTGGTGTGTCTCCACCAGCCTTCGAAACTCCACTGCTTCCATAGCCATCAGCACGCGCTCACTAACCTATACGCACGCGTCTTCTCCTCGGAATGCAAAATCTTCATCCCACTGCAATAAAATGTACAACCCTCTGGATTTTCAGCGCGTTAGGTCCTCACCGCCGCCTGCCGTTCCCATGCGCCCACCCGCATGCCGTCATCTCGACCGGAGCATCACGGCTTCATCGTGATGCGCAGCGGAGAGACCCCTGTATTGGCTCTTGCTCCCGCCACCGCTATCGTGCAAGCTCCGCCCTCATCCCCCGACGTCTGCGCGGGACACTCTGCGAGCGCCACCGCCTGCGCCACCGTCATCCCCGGTTGCAGATAATGAAACTCCGACCGCGTTACCTCCGAATCTTTCCCCACCGACTTGAATAACGCCGCCTTCCCATTGATCGCCGTCAGCACATGCACCGTCCGCCAGTGCCCCTGCACATCTCCGCGCTCGCTACTGAAGTGACTTCCCGCCCTGATCGTCGCCAGCAGCCCGAACCCAATCGACACATCCTGCGGCAGCCGCCCCTCCACATGCATCAGCCGCTCCTGCGCCGCATCCATCACTACCGTCCCACTCATCGCGCACAGTACCCGCTCCTCAATCCCGTGCGGCGAATACTCCGGGTTCGGATGAAAGTCCATCGTCCACACCCCATCCTTCAGCCGCACGTTATCGAACACGAACGCCTTCGGCAGCAGATCCAGCATCTTCCGCGCCTGAGCCTCGTCGTCCTTCTGCGCCCGCTCCTTCGCCAGAAACGCCTCCGGATCCGCCACAATCCCCGCTAGCCGTCCCCGCTCCGCGCCTTCCTGCTCCGCATTCAGCGGCTTCCCATCCACCGCCAGCAAATACCGCACCCGCCCAAACGACGTCTCCACCACCCGCTCGGTCCACACCTGCCCACCCGTCCGCGCCGACCGCTCCTTCGACAGAAACTCATACGTATCCTTATGCGCGGTCGTGTCGTCCTCATGCGCAATCATCCCGTTCACCACCTCAAGCGCCGTCGGCGGATTCGCACTAACCGTCGTCTGCTGCCCAAACCCAACCCCCGGAAGCAACGCCGCCGTTAGCAGCAACCGCCAACCCACATGCTTCCAAATCCCTGAACGTTCCTCGGCCAAGCAGTCCCCCTCATTGTCGTTCTATCGGATGCCGAATCGGACAACTACAACCGTACCGCCGCCATCAGCGACTCTGCATCCTTAGACTCCCCACCACCCCGCCTCCACGTCTACGTTTTTACCCTCGCCGTCCGCGCAGGACTCCTCGCCGCTCGCGCTGGACTTACCGTAGTTCCGGTAGCTGTGCCATTTCGATCATCTCCGCCTCCGACCGCGCCCCATCGAGCACCGCCCGGTCCAGGCGAACAAAGTTATTCAGTCGAAACAGCACGTTATCCCGCGCCGCAATCTCCTTCGTCAGCAGCATGGAGTAGCTATGCAGCTCCTCCGCGCTCATCCGGCCCAGATCCGGCGTGCTTTCCGGCTCCCCATCGTCGAAGTTCTCCTCGAACTCTTTCAGCTCGCCTTTCACCTCGAGCCAATGACTGATCGTTTCCCGCAAGAGCCCGTGCTGCAGATCCAGCCGCGAGTACATCTCCGCTTCCGTCCGCGGCAACAGCGCCACCAGCATGCTCTCCTTAGCCGTCGTCCATACCGAGTCGGAAGGCACCGTAGGCTGCCCCGGCACCGGATTCGCGACATACCGAAGGCCTGCCTTTCCTCCGCTCGTGCGCATCGTGTCCACATTCTTCCGAAGATCCAGCTCCCAGTCCCGCAAGGCTGCAATCAGTCGCCGGTCCTTCTGCACAATCTCGACGTTCCGTTCCCCCTCAGCCCGCAAATCTTCCTCCAGCTGATGCCGCTGGTGAACATGATGCAGCGCCTCCACACTCTGCTCCAGCGAAATCGCGATCAACAACCCAATCGTGATCGTTCCCAGGTGAATCCAGAAGTCTCTCCACGAATGCAACGGCTCATGCGGCGCATGCACTTCCATCCCCTCACCTCAAAGCAAAAAAGCAAAATGGTTCCGCTAGGCCCGGGTACTAGTTACTTCATCTTCTTACTCTCGCCGTCCGCGCAGGACCCAGGCCGCAGGCAGCACCGCCAACAACCCAATCCACAAGCCAAACCCCGCAACCACCCAACCCTCGATCGCGTGCCCCGGCAGCATCCATCCCAACAGGTATTCCCCCAGCATAAACACAAACGTCGCCCACGCCACCGACCCCACCAGCAGCAGCGGCCACCACCCCCGCCGCCGGCCCAGCAATCCTTCCATCCCCACCCCCACCAGCCACCACGCCACAAGACAATACACCGGCGCTTCCAGCAGACTCGCCGTCCACTCATCCAGCTGCTTCGGATACCACAGCGATGGGTTCGTCAGCGCAATCGTGAACGGCATCTCCACCAGCGCCCCCGGCATCGCAATCGCCGTAAGCGCATGCGAGTGCGTTACCACCGCCTCATTCACCGCAAACGCCCAAAAGTTCTCCGCCAGAATCGTCGCATGAAACGTTCCCACCGCCACCGTCGCATTCTGTCCCTGCGCCCCAATCGCCTGCAGCGCCCGATACGTCTGCACCGCCGGCACCGCAATCACCACCGCCCACACCGCCAAACCCACCACAGGCAGCACCCAGCTAAACCTCACCGACCTGAGTCTCTCCCACCGCATCCCGCCAGCCTATCCCAAACCGTCTATCCTAAGCTTCAGCAGCCTTCTCTACGCTTCTCACTCTACCCTCTACACTCTGCCTTTATGACCCTCCGCGAAGCCCTCACCGAAGCCGCCGCCTCCATCGATCGCCGCGAGGCCGAAACCCTCCTCGCCCATCTCCTCTTCCACGACCGCCCCTGGCTCATCGCCCACTCCGACACCGAACTCTCTCCCAGCCTCCACGAAACCTACCGCGCCCTCGTCGCCCGCCGCGTCGCCAAAGAACCCATCCAATACATCACCGGCCACCAGGAATTCTTCGGCCTCATGCTCCACGTCACTCCCAACACTCTCATCCCCCGCCCCGAAACCGAGCTCCTCGTCGAAGCTGTCCTTCGCTGGGTCGCCGACCACCCCGACCTCCGCTA
>Ga0302313_10001006_pt1 | contig 22400 bp, 22 predicted proteins | sample III_Palsa_N2_2_FD_200454 | JGI IMG/M metagenome (GOLD analysis project Ga0302313, IMG submission 200454) | Peat permafrost microbial communities from Stordalen Mire near Abisko, Sweden - III_Palsa_N2_2 | ecosystem: Environmental > Terrestrial > Soil > Palsa > Peat permafrost | place: Sweden...
GCAAGTCTCGCCGGCCCGAAGCCGTAGCCGAGGAGTGGATGGAAGACCACCACGTCGCGGATTCAGCCCGCATGAATCCTGCCGTCGAGGCCCGCCTCGAAGACCTGCTCCGCACTTTGCCGGAGCCGATGAGAATTGCCGTGGTGCTTCGGCACCAGGAAGAGATGCTGCCCGATGAGATCGCCGCGCTGCTGGGCCAACCAGTCGCAACGGTCAAGAGCCATCTGCAGCGTGGACTACAGTTACTCCGCCGCAAGGCCGCGGTAACGATGAAGGAGTATGTGCGATGAGTGAATGGAATAACGAAGAGTTCGACGAAGAATTGGCGCGAATGTTGCCGCACGTAGACGCACCGCTGGGCTTCGCGGCAAAAGTAATGGCCGCCGCCGAAGCCCCAAAGAAGGCCAAAATCATCGCCTTCCCGCAGCTTCGAACCTGGGCCACCGGAGCCATCGCCGCCGGCGTAATCGTAGGCGCACTGGCTGTAGGCGACGTTCACCTGAAGCACGAGCAGCAGCGCGCCGAAGCGCAGCGCCAGTTCGACGCCGCCACGCAGATCACCGACCGCGTCCTGGCCCGCGCACGCGAGCAGGTCGTGAAGGCCGGCATCTCGCTCGAAGAGTAGGCATTGAGTTTTGAAGGCATAAGAAAAAAGACAGGAGAATGACGATGAAGAAGACAGTCTGGATACAGGGAATGTTGTTAGCTGCAGTGATGAGCTCCGCGTTACAGGCCATGGCGCAAACCAAGCCCGCGATGAAGGACGATCTGTTTGAGGGCACGCAGATCTTTGAAAAGAACGCCAGCAACGTCACCGAGATCACCATGGATCCCAACACGCTCGGCATGGTCGGCGGCCACGCCCACAACATGCTCCTCAACGTCGTCCGCACCTACGAGTACGACCAGCCCGGCATGTACAAGATCGAAGATGTCGATGTCTTCCGCAAGAAGGTCAGCACCGGCGACTGGTTCTGCTCCGTACACTCCCGCGACCTCAAGCACAACGAATCCACCGACATCTGCAACAAGCGCCGCACCGACGACATCGAAGAGAAGGCCATCATCTCCGTCGAGCCCAAAGAGCTCACCTTCATCCACACCATCCGCAAGCGCAACCCCGGCGAAGACGGCGGCTACGGCGAACTGATGTCGTTCCCCGGCTCCTATTCGCTCGCCATGCTGAACCCGGAGTTGATGGAGCTAAAGATGCATCTGCCCGGAATGCATCTCCCCGACCTGTCCGACATGAACCTGAACGTAAACGTCGACAGGAACGAGATCAACGCCATCAAGGCGATGCCGAAGATCAAGATCGACAATGTCAAAATCGAGAGCGACATGAAGGAAGCCGACAAGCAGCTCAAGGAAGCTCAAAAGCAGTTCGACAAGCTGCAGAAGCAAGACGCGCCCGGGCCTCCGGACGCCACCATCATGCCCGACGACCAAAAGTCGAAGTAACTGAAGCAATCAAAGTAGAAACCCTTGCAGGGAACTCCTCTGCAAGCGCTCAGAGCCTTGCCCTGAATCTCCCCTCAACCTAAAACACGACCCTGAGAGGCCATGCATGCAGTTCATGAAGCTCGTTGTCTGCACGACTCTTGTCCTCTCACCGATCGCGCATGCACAAACAGACAGCGTCGATAAGCTGATGCAGCGCGTGATGACGCAAGCCCATATTCCTGGCGCCGCTGTAGCCATCATTCGCAACGGCAAGGTTGATCGCATCAGCACCTACGGCATCGCCAACACCGAATACAACGTCCCCGTAACGCAGACCACGCCCTTTCAGATCGCCTCTGCCTCGAAGATGTATACCGGCGTCTTGCTGATGCGCATGGTCGAAGACCACCTGATCAGCCTCAACGATCCCGTAACAAAGTACATTCCGGAAGCCCCCGCATCCTGGAGCGCCATCACGATCCGCAACCTCGCGGGCCACAGCTCCGGGCTGGACAGAATGGACATCGACCCCAATCTTTTTGCGACCGAAGACGTAGTGCATCTAGCGTTCAAGCTCAAGAGCATCAGCAAGCCCGGCGCGGAAGCCAACTACGCTTCAACCGACTACACGATCCTGCAATACATCCTCGAAAAGATCTCAGGCAGACCCTTCGCAGCGTTGCTGCAAGAGAAATTATTCACTCCCGCGGGAATGACCTGCACGGGCTTTGACGACGCCATGCAGTTCGGCCCCCAGCGCATGGCAAAAGTCATCCCCGGCCGCGCCGAGTACTACCGCTGGATCGACACCTTCAACCAGCGCCGTTGGTTTCTCTACACAAAATACGCATACGCCGCCGGCGGCGCATACTCCTGCGCGCAGGACATCGCAACCTTCATCGCCCGCATCGATGCCGGCAAGATGCTCTCTCCCGACTCACTAAAAGCCTTGCAAACACCCGAGACCCTCGCCGATGGCACCGCCTCCGCCTATGGCATCGGCTGGGTCGTAGGAAAGTATCGCGGCCATCGCTGGGTCGGTCATAGCGGCGGCCCAGCTTTCAGCGACGTCATGTATTTCCCCGACGACCACATCGGCGTCGTAGTTTTAACCAGCCAGCAGAAGCTTCATCCTGAGTTCGCCTCGATGATCGCCGACGAATTTATCACTCCACCCTCCGGCTACCTCAGCGGCAATCTCACAGACGATGCGCCAGCATTAACTGCCGCAGCCAAAGCCTTGCTCGAAGGAGCAGCAAGCGGCAAAGTAGATCCAGCATTGTTCGCACCAGAGAAGCGCGCCGATTACGTTGATGACATGAGCGATATCGGCCCCGCGTGGTTCGGCTCGCTCGGCCCAGTGACTCGCATCATCCTGGCCACCGACACCCAGACCCCGGACGGCCGCGCCCGCCGATATCGCGTGGTCTACAACGGCCACGTGCAGGCCATCACGATCACATACGACACCAACGGCAAGATCGTCGGCCTCAATCCCGAAGGCGATTGAACTCTACAATGGAGGGATGTCGCTTGAGTTCAACATCATCCGGGAAGATTCCGCCGGCGGCCGCCGCGCCGAACTAACCCTGCCTCACGGCAAGATCCAAACCCCCGTCTTCATGCCCGTAGGCACCGCGGCAACCGTCAAAGCCGTCCCACAGGACATCCTCGAAGGCATCGGCCCCACGGTCCATGGCTCGCAATACGAACCCGCCGCAGCCGGCGGCACCGGCGCGGAGATCATCCTCGCCAACACCTACCACCTCTACCTCCGCCCCGGCCACGAGCTCATCCGCCAGCTCGGCGGCGTCCACCGCTTCATGAGCTGGACGCGCCCCATGCTCACCGACTCCGGCGGCTTCCAGGTCTTCTCCCTCGCCAAGCTCCGCAAAATTACCAGCGACGGCGTAGAGTTCCGCTCGCACCTCGACGGCAGCAAGCACTTCTTCTCGCCCGAGCACTCCATGGCCGTCCAGATCGCCCTCGGCGCAGACATCATGATGGTCTTCGACGAGTGCGTAGAAACCCCCGCCACCTGGGAACGCACCCGCGACTCCATGTCCCTGACCCACGCCTGGGCCGCAAGGTCGAAGGCCTACTGGCTCGAACACCGCCACGAAGTCCCCTGGCAGCAAGAGGGATTAGGCATTAGGGAACAGGGCATAGGTCTCACCGACGAAATCCCTCCCGGCACAAATCCGCCTTCCCTACTCCCTACTCCCTACTCCCTATTCCCTAGCCTCTTCGGCATCGTCCAGGGCGGCATGTACCCCGACCTCCGCAAAGAGTCCGCCGAGCGCCTCGTCGAGATGGACTTCCCCGGCTACGCCATCGGCGGCCTCGCCGTCGGAGAGCCCCGCGAGGTCACTCGCGAGATGATCGCCCACACCCTCCAGTTCCTCCCCGCCGACAAGCCCCGCTACGTCATGGGCGTCGGCTACCCTGACGAGATCGAAGAGTACGCCCGCATGGGCGTCGACATGATGGACTGCGTTCTCCCCACGCGCGCCGGCCGCCACGGCCTCCTCTTCATCCGCGAAGACCCCAACAACCGCGCCAGCGCAGTAGTCCGCCTCAACATCAAAAAGCAGGACAACGCCACCGACCAGCGCCCCATAGACGAAGGCTGTGCCTGCATGGTCTGCCGCCGTTACACCCGCGCCTACCTCCGCCACCTCTTCGCCAGCGGCGAACCCCTCGCCGGTACCCTGAACTCCATCCACAACCTAAACTTTTATCTCGAAACAATGGAGCGCGTCAGGAAAGAACTAGCCTCCACAAGCTAAGGCCAACAGCTCACACCCCCACAAATTTCGTCATCCTGAACGCAGTGAAGGACCCCTGTATTGCCTCTCCTCCGCAGCAGCACAATCTGGGTGCCCTACCCTTTGCGCTTTTGCAAAGGGTGGGGTATCGCGAAGCGACCGCTCTCTTCTGAATCTCCAAACTCTGTCATCTCGACCGAAGCGCAGCGAAGTGGAGAGACCCCTGTATTGGCAGTTGCTTTTGCGGTTGTTCTTGCTGTTGCCTGTTCTACCGGATTAGCAGTGGGCTTTAGCCCACTGAACAACTCAAAAGGGGCTTTAGCCCCGGGCTGTTGCATTTGTTGATGATGATGTTGTTCTTGCATCTAGGTACCCCAAGGCGTCAGCCTTGGGTCTCATAACCCGGCAAAAAGGCGCGGGGCTTTAGCCCCTGGGGTATGCCTTTGCATCCGCTCCACAATTCACGAAAAACATCACCACAACCCCCACCCTCACTGATACCTTGGCAGCATGATCTCCACCATCCTGCGCCGCTCTATCTCCCTGCTAGCCGCGTCTGCCCTCGCAATCTCTGCCCAGCAACCCACCTCCGCCACCGGCACCGGTACGGTCACCGGCCACCTCACACTCGGCGACACCCAACGCCCCGCCCGCTTCGCCACCGTCGTCCTCTACGGTATCCCCGCCGAGGTCACCGCAACCCCGAAAGCCGACCCCGACGCCGGCGACGAAGCCCAGATGAAGGCCTTCGCCGCCGCCTTCAAGAACATCGGCAAGACCAACATGGTGCAGGCCAAGACCGGCGTAGATGGCGCCTACGTCGCCACGGACGTCGCACCCGGCGACTACTACGTCTTCGGCGCGGCCGCAGGCTACGTCTCGCCCCTCAACCAGGTACAGTCCCTCTACGGGTCCGGCGCGGACCTCAAGAAGCCGCTCCCCGGCGTACAGGTCGTCCACGTCGCGGCCGACCACCAGAGCACCGCGGACATCACCATCCCCCGCGGCGCCGCCATCTCCGGCATCATCTCCTGGGACGACGGCAGCCCCGTCACCGGCGCCATCTTCACCGTCACCCCCGCCAAGGGCGACGCCAAGCCGCCCACGCAGTTCAACATGCTCGCCATGGCCAACATCCTCAGCGGCCTCTCCATCAGCGACGACCTCGGCCATTATCGCCTCTCCGGCCTCGCCCCGGGCGACTACATCGTCACAGCGGTCCTCCAGACCGGCGGCCAATCCGGCCTCGGAGCTTCCATGAACCTGAGCAAGATGATGGCCGTAACGCCACTGTCGGTCTACGCCCCCTCAGCCTTCCACAAATCCGACGCCAAGCCAATCACGCTAACCTCCGGCGAAGACCTCCGCGATCAGGCAATGACCGTAAACCTCAGCGGCCTGCACTCGGTCAGCGGCAAGGTGTCCTCAGCCGAAGACCATCACGGCCTCAACCAGGCCACAGTCCGCCTGCAGGACGGCACCGACAAGGAGTTCATGCGCTCTGCCTCCGTAGACGCAGCCGGCAACTTCACGGTCACCTTCCTTCCCTCCGGCACCTACACCATGAAGGTCTCAGACGCCGAAGACACCGAGCCAAAGCCCCAGACCGACAAGGACAAAGCAAGCATCTTCGGCCCCGGCAACAAGACGCTCCGCGCCTACAAAGACGGCTCCATGAGCGTCATCGTAAGCGACAGCGACGTAACCGGCCAGAACATCGAGCTACCCATCGACAAGAACCCCAGGACCGAAGCCGACTACGACAAGATGTTCGAAGACGCCACAAAACCCGCAGCAAAGTAGGCCAAGCCACAACTAGGCCCCTACCCCAAATCTGGGTGCCCTACCCTTTCGCGCACTTTGCGAAAGGGTGGGGTATCGGGCGAAGTCCGACCGCTCTCTTTCATATCCCCACAAATCTGTCATCTCGACCGGAGGCGCGCTTTTGCGCCGCAGTGGAGAGATCCCCGTATTGGCTCTCCTACATCGCAGCACAATCCGGGTGCTCACCCACCCAACCCCCCACGGACACCCCAACACCGCCCGATGATAGCCTTTCCCCCATGGCCTTCGACCGCGCTTCCGACAACCTCATCAAGCTCTACAACGAAAAAACCAACGACGAGCTCCTCCAGCTCCACGCCAACCGCGACGACCTGACCGAAGTCGCCCAGAACGCCCTCGCCCACGTCATGGCGGACCGCAAACTCGAAACCCCCGCAGAAACCGCCGCACCTCTCATCGACCCAGAGCAGCCCGAAAGCGCCGAGCTTCAACCGGACGAGATCGGCCTCTGGAGCTTCGACGACATGTTCCAGGCCCAGAGCGCCATTCAGCTCTTCGACCTCGACCGGCTCTGGTACCGCATCATCCACCACACCCGCCAGAACCTCGCCATGGGCGGCCGCACCTACCTAAACCTCGTCGTGAAGGAAGAAGACTACGCCGCCGCCTGCAAGCTCCTCCGCGAAAAGATGGGCCTCTTTCCAGCGCCAGAAGTCGAAGCCCCCGACGCCATCGCCAGCCCGCTGGATAATCTCGTCGGAATCTACCTCTTCGACTCCGAAACCGAGCTGGCCGAAGGTCTCGCCGTAGCCCAGGCCCTCGGCAAAGCCGGAGTCTCCTTCCTCTGGCACGACGGCCGCGACTCCCCCGAAGGTCTCGCCGACGCCATGACCATCTCCATCGAAGTTCGCCAGCCCAACGCCGAGCGAGCCGCCGCAGTCGTCGAATCCTGCCTCGCAGCTTTGTAATCGGACTAAGACATTTTGCCGATTGTCGCGCGGCAAAATGTCCCACCGTACGGTGAAAACTCACCGTAAATCGCGTCCGCGCGACCGTAAAAACGCTCCGTCCCAACCGTGTCGCTCACCGTAAAAGCACCGTCGTTATTGACGATTCCTTCACAAGCAACACCCGTCACTCGGCGACCGTAATCCGCAGCGATTTCGTAGTCCCACGCCACAGCGCCAGCAGCACCAGTGCCGCCGCCGTCAGCGCAATCAGCAGCCCCCACCACAACCCCACCGCCCCCAGCTTGTAGCGGAACCCCAACACCGCCCCCAGCGGCATCCCAACTGCCCAGAAACAAACGAGTTGCGTCCAAAACGGAGCATTAGTATTCCCCGCCCCCCGCAACGCTCCAGTAGCCGTAATCTGAATTCCATCAAAGAACTGAAACCCGGCCGCCACCAGCAAAAGCGGCACCGCCGCCGCAATCACAGCCGGATCGGGCGTAAAAATATGCGCAATTTGGCCAGGAATCAGCAAAAACACCCCAGAAGCCACCAACATAAACCCCGCCCCCGCCAATATCCCACTCCACCCCGCCGCCGCAACCTCACGCAGCGTCCCAAACCCCGCCCGAACCCGCCCAATCGCATGCCCCACACGCACTGCCGTAGCCGCGGAAATCGCAAAAGGCACCATAAATGTTGTACTTGCGCACTGCAACGCCACCTCATGCCCCGCCAGCGGCAGCGGCCCAAACGTCGCAATCAGCGTAGTAACCAGCGCAAAAATCGCAATCTCAACAAAGATCTGCGCCCCCGCCGGAGCCCCTAAAATGAACAACTTACGCAGATGCTGCAACTCAATCCGCCGCGAAACCTTTCGCAGCCCATACCCATGCTTCCGGTCAGCCCAAAGCACAGCAACCAGCACCACTGCCATCAGATACACCCGCGAAAAGCTAGTCGACCACGACGAACCAACTACTCCAAATGCAGGAATACCAAGGGTTAGCCCACCAACCCGAAACCGATGCCCATAGAGCAGCAGCCAGTCTCCCGCCGCATTGATGACATTCGCAGAGATCAAAGCAAACGCAATAGGCCTCCCATGATGCGCCGCCTGCAAATACCGCCGCAGCGTGAAGTACAACAACAACGGCAATGCCCCATAAGTAAGCCCCCGCATAGCCGGAACAGCAAGCGTGAGAACAGTCCTATCTACAGGCAAATGAAGGAGAAGCGTCGGCGTAAGCGTCAACAAACCTACTAACACCCCTGCAAGCACAACCGCTAAAACAAGCCCATGCACAAGCCAGCGATTGGCCTGATCCAGCAACTTGCCGCCAAATGCCTGAGAAATAAGGGTATCCAGCCCAAGCAAAATCCCACCAATCCCGAAAGTCAGCGTATTGAACAGAACCTGCGCCAGCGACGCGGCAGACATCGAGATAGCCGAGTGCGGAAGCCGACCAACCATGATGGTGTCCACAACAGACATCGCCATCCAGCCCAGCTCGGCAGCGATGAGCGGAATAGCTAAGTGAAGCAGCGCAGGGAGTTCCGCGCGCAGATCCCTGATTTTGAGCTTGGTTGGCGAAACGGCGTGCATGAGTAAGGGTACAGGAAGAGCGAAAATTAGGCGCTTATATGGACCTTTTCTAAAGGTCCGTAGATGAGGTTCGTCATGTAAGCATCAGCCTGCACCCACGCATTGGTATCGGCCGTAAAAGCGACGTAGCCATCGGGCCGAACAAGACAGATCGTGCCCGGTTCAAAGGGAGGACGAGGTTTGGATTCAAGCAGTTGCGGAAAGCAGGCGATGAACTGCTCGGCGTCAGCGCCGGGTTCGGCATAGAGGACGAAACGGGGAGTACCCGCAGTGCTGATGGGCAAATCGCCGGTTCGGATGGGTGCGCGTTCACCGGGTTTTGGAGCGCCACTGGGCACCGAGCCCTTGCCGTTCAGAGGGCTTTCGGGATAGCTGATGGCTAGCTCAGTGATGTTATCGGTAAGGGCGTGCTGTACGAAGTCGAACCCCGTAACGAAGTGAATCAAGGAGTTACGCAGGCCGCGCAGGAGGGCGTTATTGAGGGTCGCCATTCGCGTGAGCAAACCCGCTCCCTCGAGAACTTTGGCGGCGACCGGCGAGCGCTCGGCGTTGTAACTGTCTAAAAACAAAGGCGATGATTGCTGAGCCACGAGCTCGCGCTGGACGAGCGCGAGCTTCCAGGCGAGATTGAAAGCGTCCTGCATGCCCGTATTCATCCCCTGGCCCCCGGCAGGCGAGTGGATGTGAGCAGCATCTCCAGCAAGGAAGACGCGGCCGTGGCGGAAGTCCGCAACCTTGCGTTCGTTGATGTGGAAGCCGGAGAGCCAGACAGGGTCCACCGCGCGGAGACCGCGTTGGTCACGCTTGTCGAGGATGTCCTGAATATCAGCGAGCGTGGGCTCAGCGACCGCTTCGGAGCCTTCGTGGTTGATATTGGCGATAACGCGGAAGCGCGTCGACGACATGGGAAAAAGACCAAGGACTCCGTCAGCGTGCAGATGAAGTTCAACGGTATCGACAGACACAGGACCGGTGAGATGGACGTCTGCGAGCACCCAGTCGCTGGGGAGTGTTGCGCCCTCAAAGGCAGCGTTGACGGCGTGGCGAACGGTGGAGTGTGCCCCGTCGCAGCCGATGAGCCAAGGGGTTGTAACAGCTTCGGTGTGATCGTCAGCATAGGTCAGAGTGGCGGTGACGGAGGCGGAATCCTGAGATAGCGCGGTGAGGGTGACGGAGCGTTCGACAGTGACATCAAGCGACCTCAGATGCTCGTCGAGCAGGCGCTCGGTTTCGCTCTGTGGAATCATGAGGGCGTATGGGAAAGGCGTATCGCCTGAGTTGAGAGCCACTTGGGCAAGTTCGCGTTCGCCTGTGAAAAAGCTGGCGTGGCTGGCTTTGAGACCGGTGGAGACGAAGGTTGAGGCGAGACCAAGGCGATCAAGGTGTTCGAGGGTGCGGGGCCAGACGACGAGGGCCTTGGATTTGTCGGTGGGTTCGGGGGCCTGGTCGATGATGCGGACCTTGAGGCCGTAGCGGGTGAGTTCGGCTGCCATGGTGAGGCCGACAGGGCCGGCACCGACGATGAGGACGTCTGGGTTCATGGGGAGGCACCTCGAGTTGGTTCGATGGTAGACCGAGCGATGAGATACAGGAAAGCTGTGGATTCCTTGACATCAGTGCGCGGTTCCGCGATGCTTAACCCTCAGGTGTGATTGGCTGGAGACGGCAGGCGTGTGTCTGGACCTTGGGTTTCAGAAGCGCGAGACGAACTCGGCGAATCTTTGATGTTTTCAGAGGCTGGAAGTTTCCAGATGATGGAAAGGTCAAAGAGAGACAAAATCCCCGACATTTTAAGAGAGACGAGGCTGACGCAGCTTTAGTTTGCGTTCGGCTTCGATAGCAGGCGAGTAGCTTTGAGCATGTTTGCATTAGGACTGGGATTTCCCGCCGGCGGAATGGGCGGTCTTGGCGGATTGCCGCTGCTGGCGATTATGTTTGTGGTCTTCTACTTTCTGCTGATCGCACCAAACCAACGCAAGCAGAAGCAGTGGCAGACGATGCTCTCCACGCTGAAGCCAGGCGACCGCGTTACGACCAACGGTGGCATTCGCGGGCAGATTGTGACGGTAAAAGATGATGTCCTGGTGATTAAGACGGCGCCGGACAATCTGAAGCTGGAGATTCTGCGGAGCGCGATTGCGGCGGTTACGACAGAAGAAGCGACGAAGAGCTAGGGTTTAGGGCCCAGGGCTCAGGGTTTAGAAAGCATGGCTGCGGCCGGCTAAAAAGTTCGGAAATTTTGAAGGAAACAGCATAGCGATGGGTAAGAAACTGGGCGGGAAAACGGGCTTCATTATTGGAGTCCTGGTGATTTTTATCTACGGAATCTTCTTCGGTGCAGGTCTGCCGAGGCTGGCGCCCGTGAAGACGCTGTTGACTGACAACATCCACCTCGGGCTGGACCTGAAGGGTGGTACTCACCTGGTGATGCAGGTACACGTGGAAGAGGCCGTGAACTCCGCGACCGACCGCGATGTGCAGCGGCTGACCGAGGCGCTGGCGGGCACGGGAGCGACGGCGACGAAGCTGGACCCGAAGCACCCTGAGGTGATTACGGTGACCGGCGGATCGACGACGCAGCAGAGCGCGATCAATACGGTGCTTACCGGTACGGATTATGCGAACTACGATGTGAGCTCAGCGCAGGGCGGCGGCTACCTGATGACGCTGAAGTTGGCGGCGATCCGCGATATTGAGGACCGGACGCTGGATACGTCGATTGGGACGATCCGCGAGCGCATCGATTCGCTGGGTACCTATGAGCCCTTGATCGAGAAGTACGGTCTGGGCGCGTACCAGATTGTGCTGGAGCTGCCGGGCGTAAGCGATCCGGCGCAGGTGGAGAAGTTGATTGCGACGACGCCAAAGCTGGAGATTCATCCGGTGGTGGGTACGTCGGGCTATCCGGACCTGGCGCAGGCCACGACGGCGGCGGGCGGAACAGTTCCTCCAGATGAGGTGATCTACCAGGGCTCGGGCGGTATGGGCGGACCGGACCAGTTCTATGTGCTGAAGCGCGCGGCCGTGGTGGAAGGTACCGACTTCCGCGATGCGCAGCCGAGCCAGGATGAGAATGGCAGGCCGGATATGTCGTTTACCTTGACGACCGATGCGGGCCATCGCTTCTATAACTACACGAGTGCCAACAAGGGCAGCATGATGGCGATCACGCTGGATAACCGCGTGATTGAAGCGGCCAACATCGAGAGCGCGATCAGCGACCAGGGCCGCATTACGGGCGGGTTTACGCAGGAGCAGGTGGTTGCGCTGGCGACCAAGCTGCGCAGCGGATCGCTGCCGGCTTCGATTACGACGACCGAGACGCGGACCGTTGGGCCGTCGCTGGGTTTGGCGAGTATCCATGCGGGTGTGGTTGCGGCGATTGCAGGTCTGGTCGTTGTGATGATCTTCATGCTGGTTTACTACCGCGGCGCGGGCATAAATGCTGACTTGGCGCTGATCCTGAACCTTGTAATACTGCTTGGCTTTATGGCATTCTCGGGCGCGACGTTGTCGTTGCCGGGCATTGCGGGTGTGATCCTGACGATCGGTATGGGAGTTGACTCAAACGTGCTGATCTTCGAGCGCATTCGTGAGGAGTTGCGGCTGGGTAAGACGGCTGCTGCTGCGGTGCAGGACGGGTTTGCTCATGCGTGGACGACCATCTTCGATACCCACGTTACGACCGTAGTTTCGGCGGGCATCCTGTTCATCTTCGGAACCGGGCCGGTGAAGGGGTTTGCGACGACGCTGACGATCGGTTTGCTCGCCAATGTGTTTACGGCGGTGTTTGTTTCGCGGACGATCTTTGATTACCTGCTGAGCAAGAAGGAACGTGGCGCAGCGCTTTCAATCTAGGATCCAGGGCTTAGGGCCCAGGGTTCAGAAGACGATTTGCGATTTTCGGTTGAGCGCAGAGCGCTCGCCATTGAGGAAATAAAAAGTGGAACTGTTTCGTGATGTAAATATCGACTGGCTGGGGAAGAAGTGGTACTTCCTGGCATTTTCTTTGATCTTCTCGGTTGCGGGGATTTGCTCCATGTTGTTCTGGCATGGGATTCCGCGGGGCGTGGATTTCAAGGGCGGCACGCAGATTACGGTGCAGTTCAGCTCGACTCCGAATGAAGACCATATTCGGGCGGCGCTGGATGCGGCGCAGGTGAAGGATGCCAAGATCCAGCGGATCTCTGATGTGGGCGGCAGTGCCAATGCTGGCAACAAGGAGATCATTACGCTGCCGCAGGAGACGGCGCAGGACAGTGCGCACGACCAGGGGCGGGCTGCGGTGGAGAATGCGCTTTCGGCGGGGTATCACGACTCGACGTTCTCGGTGCAGCAGATCGATATCGTAGGGCCGACGGCGGGCAAAGAGCTGACGCACCAGGCGTTCCTGGCGACGCTGTACTCGCTGATCGGGATGCTGATCTACCTGTGGTTCCGGTTTGAGCTGATCTATGGCGTGGCGGCCGTTGTGGCGGTGTTCCATGACACGCTGATTACGATTGGGTTCTTCTCGCTGGCGAACAAGGAGATTACGCTGACGGTGATTGCGGCGATCCTGACGCTGGTGGGCTACTCGATGAACGATACGATCGTGGTCTTTGACCGTATTCGCGAGAACCTGGCAACGAACCGGCGGGAGAGCCTGTCGGACGTGGTGAACCGGTCGATCAACCAGACGCTGAGCCGGACGGTGATTGCGTCGGGACTGACGTTCCTGACGGTGCTTTGCCTGTTTGTGTTCGGTGGCGAGGTACTGCATGGGTTCTCGTTTGCGCTGGTGGTTGGTATTTTGATCGGCACGTACTCGTCGATTGCAGTGGCGGCGCCGATGCTGGTGGCCTATCAGGACTGGCGCAGCCGGGGCCGGAAGGCAACGCTGCCGGCGGCACGGGCTCGGCGATAGAGTTGTAGGGTCCAGGGCTTAGGGCCCAGGTTTCAGGGGCTTTGGTTTCGGGTTTTCGGCGGTTGCCGAGATGTCCGGGGCTGAAGCCCCTTTCTCGTTTGGGGTGATTTGGTGCTGGCAAAAAAATGTCTGAGCAAGTGCACCGGAGTTGGGGCATTTCTGGGTCGACGGGGATTTTTGCGTGGTTGCACTTGGCCGAATGTGTGTGATTTGGGGTAGGATGGAGCCACGATCAACATGTCGGAATGGAGATTTAGTCCCGGATGTGTGTCGTTCTAATAAATTTTCGCTGAAGTTCTTTGTTCCGGGAACAATCTGGAACGCCCCGGTGTCTAAGCCAAGTATCTCTCTCTCGCGAGACCGAGGTCGCTTATGTTTGAAGATTCAATGATGGAATCCGGCAACCGGATCAAGACGAAGTCCAGATACTGGATGATCGCGTCCGCTGCCTTCTGGGGAACCCTGCTGGCGATCGCAATTTTGATCCCGCTGATTGACCCGGAAGCCCTGCCGAAGAATTCGCTGGCTGCCTCTATCGCCGCGCCACCCCCTCCGCCGCCCCCTCCACCTCCTCCGCCGCCACCTGCGGCGCCAGTGCCGAAGGTGAAGATGGTCTCGGAGATTGACCAGGGCCTGCATGCGCCTACCAAGATTCCCAAGGACATCAAGATGATCAAGGAAGAGGCTGCGCCTCCTCCTGCGAGCATGGGTGTGATGGGTTCGGGTATGCCTGGCGGTTCGACTGGCGGTACACTGGGCGGCATGTTCGGCGGTGCTGGTAATGGTCCGGCGATTGTGGTTGCGAAGCCGAAGCCGACTGGTCCGGCACGTATCTCGGGCGGCGTTATTGCCGGTAACATTCTCGTCAAGACACAGCCGGTGTATCCGCCGATTGCACGTGCGGCGCATCAGGGCGGAACGGTGGTGCTTCATGCCATCATCTCGAAGGCGGGAACCATCGAACAGCTAAATGTTGTCAGTGGACCGGCAATGCTACAGGGAGCCGCGATGGATGCGGTGAAGACCTGGCGGTACAAGCCATATCTTCTGAACGGCGAGCCTACCGAGGTCGATACCACGATCATGGTGAACTTCAACCTTAACGGTGGCTGATCCGCACCGCTACAGCCGGTGGCAGACTGCCAACGAGATTTCAAGCTAGCTCAATTTTGGTTCTGTATCTAAACGCTCTTATTTTTACAAGTTCACCAGGAGGAAAGAATTTCGTGATTCTCGCTCATCTCACTACTCTCGCTACCCCCCACGTATCTTCGCTTGCCATGTTCTTCCAGGATGCCGGTGCTCCCGAAGTTGGTTTTAGCCCGATGCAGCTCTGGACGAATATGGGCTACTTTGCCAAGGGCATCGTCGTCATTCTATTCATCTTCTCGATCTGGTCGCTGGCTGTGATCATCGACCGTGCGCTGTACTTCTCGGCTGCCCGTAAGCAGTCGCGCGAGTTCGCGCCGAAGGTTGCCGGTGCGCTGAAGGAAGGTCGTCTGGACGAGGCGATCAAGGTTGCGGACCGCTCCAAGAAGTCGCACCTCGCTGAGGTTGTGACGGCTGGTCTCACCGAGTTCCGCAGCTTCGGCTCGGGCGGTGCAATCACGGAAGAGCAGGTTGAGAGCTCCAAGCGCGCACTCGAGCGCTCGGAGGCGATCGTTCACGCGAAGCTGAAGAAGGGGCTTGGCGGCCTGGCGACCATCGGTTCGACCGCGCCGTTCGTCGGCTTGCTGGGTACGGTTATGGGCATTCTGAACGCCTTCCAACAGATCGCGAAGACGAAGAGCTCGGGCCTCGGTGCAGTGGCCGGCGGTATCTCGGAAGCTCTGGTTACGACCGCGTTCGGTCTGCTCGTCGCCATCCCTGCCGTTATGTGCTTCAACTACTTCACCAACAAGGTAGAAGCATTCGACGTCGAGATGGACAACAGCTCATCGGAACTCATCGACTACTTCATCAAGCAGTCGCACCGCTAGACATCTGGCCGCGCGCTCGCAAAGAGCGCGGCCAGATGTCTACGCTACTCTACGGGAATCGCACTGGTTCTCCGGACATCGCAAGCGAGCGGTGTCCGGAGATGCCGGCAAGCCGACCCGGTAAACGACCGCCAGATCTTTGGGTGGCTTTTGAAGCAAGAAGCGCCTAGACGGAGCAAATTTTTATGGCAATTTCAAAGCGGGAAGAAGGCAAGAAGGTCAACTCCAACATCAACGTGACTCCCATGGTGGACATCATGCTGGTGATCCTGATCATCTTCATGGTCATCACGCCGATGCTGGGAAGCAAGGTGCCGGTGGACCTGCCGAAAGTTTCAGCTGCCGTAGTGATGGAAAACGCCAACAAGGAAGACGCCATTACCGTTGCTGTAACTCGCGACGGGTATACGTTCCTGGGCGGCGATAAGGTTTCGTTGACTGATCTGGCCAGCAGGGTTGCCGATCTGGAAGCGAAGAAGACCGATCCTTCCGCGGATAAGGCTGTTTATTTGCGCGCTGATGAGCGCGCCAACTATGGCAAGGTCGAGGACACGGTCGATGCGATTCGCGGAGCCGGCGTGAGCACCTTGAACATTCTTACAGATATGAGCACGCAGTAATCCACTGCCGGACGGGATGATCGTCCGACGGCGCTGGCAGCAGGAAAAGTAACAGGAAAATAAGGAGTATCGCTATGGGAATGAGTGGTGGTGGTGGCAGCGGTCCAGTTTCAGATATGAACGTTACGCCGATGATCGACGTGTTGCTGGTGCTGATCATCATCTTCATGGTCATTCAACCGACGACGCCGAAGGGTCTTGACGCGCTGGTTCCACAGCCGCCGAAGCAGAACACTCCGCCGCCGCCGGACAACGACCGTACGATCGTCGTCCAGGTGATCGCGGGAGGGGCAGCGCCGACATACAAGATCAACGACCAGGCGTTCGCGAAGAATGATATTCAGTCTGAGCTGACGAGGATCTTCTCGACACGTCAGGAGAAGGTCATGTTCGTCCGCGGCGATCGCGATTTGAACTTCTCGAGCGTTGCTGAGGTGATCGGCATGGGTCATGCGGCGGATGTGACCAACATCGGTCTCATGACGCCACAGGTTGAAGCTGGACACTAAAAGCAGGAAGCAGCGAGTAGGAAATAGGAAGTAGCAAATACCCCATCCTCCAGGCGGTTTCGCCGGAGGGTGGGGTTTGCTTTTGTTTGGGTACTTGCTGGGGTGGGAAGAGTAAGCTGGAGCCGGTTTGTGCCGGGTGGTGTCTAAGGATTGAGACGGAGGTTTCGTCTTCGGCCCTCGCGAGCTGGTGTTGTTGTAAAGGCAGGGCTGAGTGCTCGCACACCCAAATTAAACTTTGAGGTGTAAGCCATGGCGTTCTCTACTAGTTCTTCTTCCGGCAGTTCTGCCGAGATCAATGTCACCCCGCTTATCGATGTGCTGCTGGTTCTTCTGATCATCTTTATGGTGATCGGGCCTGCGCTTCCGCATGGGCTGGATAGCTCGATCCCGTCTCCGGGTAAAGCCCCTGCGAGTGTTGCTCTACTGCCTGTGGTGGTGACCATTATGGCTGGCGAGCGAGGCGGGAGGCCCCGGTACAAGATTGGGCAGCAGGAGGCGAGGTTCGAGGAGATTCGGCCGCGGCTCCAGCAGTTATTTGCCGTCCGGGCGGAAGGCAGTGAAGGGCGCACGCTCTATGTGCAGGCTGATCGGTCGCTTAGCTTTTGGCAGGTGGCGCAGGTGGTGGGTGAGGGACACGCGTCTGGTGCGGATGCGATTGCGCTTACGCACGGGGAGTGAAGGACGGAAGTGAGGGAACAAAACAACAAGGCCTCCCGTGAGGGAGGCCTTGTTGTTTGCAATTGGTTCGAATTACTTGGACATATCGATTCCGCCCTGGAGCTTCTTCTCCTTGGCAGCTTCGTTGGCCTTGCGGGCGCCCATGGCCTTCTGCACCCACTGGTCGGCCATCGCGACATCGGCCTTGCGGGCGGCATCGTCGCCGCACTCGATGTTGGCTTTGCGGCGATAGACGAGGTTGATGTAGTTCATGGCGTCTTCGTAGGTGGGATTGATGGCGACGGCCTGCTGGAGATACTTGAGAGAATCCGCAATGAGCACGGAGTTCGCTGCAGCGAGCTTCTCGCAGACGTCCTTGGATTTCTTCGCGGTGCCCTGGCCATCGTCGGTGATGCCGGCGGCGGCGAAGATCGCCGTCTCATTCTTCAGTGCCTGCATGAAGTCCACGGCACCGATCATGTCGTTGGCATCGGCGTCGTTGGGGTCCAGCGCGATGACCTTCTGCTCGTCGAGCTTGGTCTGGTCATACTGCTTGATATTGAAGTGGATCGAAGCTACCTGGCGAAGGGCGCCGAGATCGCTGGGATTCTTCGCAAGCACTTCGTTGAAGCCGTCGAGGGCCTTGTGCGCGATCTTGAGGTTCTCAGGGGAGTCGAGGTTCGGAACGACCTGAAAGGCATACGCAGCAGCAAGATCCAGCTTCGCCGTGTCATAGGTGGGGTCGAGCGCGATGGATTCCTGGAAATGGTTGACGGCTCTCTCATACTCCCCGGCCTTGAACGCCTGAACACCCTTGACCAGTTGATCGCGAGCCTTCAGCTTGGTGCAGCCTGTGACGTTTGCCACTACCAGCAGCAGCGAGATGCTGCCCATAATACGACCGCTAAGTTTCATGAGAACCCTTCCCCTTCAAACATTTTTGCAGTGGCCTCGATCCCAAAGGCCCAAGTTGCGGATGAAATTGAGTGGCGTTGCCTCTTTAGATTGTAAAGGTAGATTCGCCGTGTTACCAGAGGCGAGCTACCCAGTGCGTTGCAGCAGAGCGATATCGCAGGAGAAATGCAGCGGACTGCAAAAAAATGACGTTCAAAGCATCTCTGTCGTTAGATGAGATAGTAGACGCTCAGTATGGCTTAAAAGCCGCCAGACGAGATTACCGAACCTGACCTTCGTATGTAAACCTGTTGATAGCATCAGATTGGAAGTAAGCGCGCCCAAGAACACGGGTGCCTGGAGATAAGGCCAAATGGCAGTTACAGTGAGCGCAACAGGGAAGTGGACGGCGGCTGAGATTCCGTCTCAGGCGGGTAAGATTGCCTTGGTTACGGGGGCAAATAGCGGAATTGGCTACCAGGCGGTGCTGGAGTTGGCGCGTCATGGCGCGCATGTATTGCTGGGATGCCGGAATGCTTCCAAAGGATTGACGGCACTGGAGCGGCTGAAGCGCGAGGCTCCGGGAGCGCAGGCCGAGGTGGTGGAGCTGGATATGGCATCGCTGGCGTCGGTGCGAGCGTTTGCGGAGGCGTATGTGGGAACGGGGCAGGCGCTGGATCTGCTGATCAATAACGCCGGCGTGATGGCGCTGCCGAAGCGTGAACTGACGGCGGATGGTTTCGAGCGGCAGTTTGGAACCAATCATCTTGGACACTTTGCATTGACCGGGCTGCTGATGCCTGCGCTTTTGAAGGCTGCGGCGCCGCGGGTGGTGACGGTATCGTCGCTGGCGCACCGGAACGGGAAGATTGTGTTCGACGACCTGCAGGGCGAGAAGAAGTATGTGCCGTGGGACCAGTACAACGAGTCAAAGCTGGCGAACCTGATGTTTGCGCTGGAGCTGGAGCGGCGAGCGCGGAAGTCGGCGAGCAAGCTGGTCAGTATTCCGGTGCATCCGGGGATTTCGCGGACGAATATCTTCGCAAATGGCCCGGGAACGCAGGATTTCAAGGCGATTGTGATGAAGGTTCTGGCGCCGGTGATGACGCAGCCGGATGATATGGGAGCGCTGCCGACGCTTTATGCGGCGACCTCACCGCAGGCGCGTGGTGGCGAGTACATAGGGCCGGATGGATTCCAGGGGTTTAAGGGGTATCCGGCGGTGGAACAGCCGAGGCCGCAGGCGTTGGATGAGGCCGTGGCGAAGAAGCTCTGGACGGTGAGTGAGGAGTTGACCGGGGTGGTGTATCCGCCGCTGAGCTAGAGCGTCCCTGCGCAGTTGACCGGTACACATAAAAATGAAAAATTTACACATCGGAAGGTTGAGCGATGCGGACAAATATTGAGATTGACGATAAATTGATGAGCCAGGCGATGCAGAGTCTCGACGCACCTACGAAGAAGGCAGCCGTTGAGGATGCTCTACGACTTGCGATCAAGATCAAGGGGCAAGCCTCTATTCGCAAGTTGCGAGGCAAGATTCAGTGGGAGGGCGATCTTGATGCCTCTCGCCAAAGCCGCTTTCAGGACTGATCTCCTCTATGGTGCTCGCAGATACGACTGTTTGGATCGACTACTTCGGCGGCCTGAGGAATGCTCAGACCGACTGGCTCGATCAATCCGCAGGCCATGTCGAAATTGGACTCGCGGATTTGAGCCTCTGTGAATTGCTCCAAGGCGTTCGGTCAGATGCGCAGTTTATCTGGCTTCGTGACGAGATGCGCCGCTTCGATGTGCTCAATACGGGCGGGGAAGCATTAGCCATCGCTTCGGCGGAAAACTACAGGCTTCTGCGAACGAAGGGCTATACCGTGCGGAAGGCTATTGATTGCCTGATTGCGACGTATTGCCTGGTCGAGGGTCACGAGCTCTTACACCGTGACCGAAACTTCGATCCGTTTGAGGCTCATCTGGGCTTGCAGGTCGTTCATCCGTAGGGATTGGTAACCGCTAAGTGTGAAGCGCACCCGTTCGAGGCTGTTACGAAACTCTCTTGAAATGATGCGCATGTGACGCATTGGAAAGTCCCGAAGGCGGGCTCCGTCGGCGTTAATCGGGCATGTAACCAGTCGGGCGAAAGGAATTTGGGTGAAATTAGGTGACGTGAGAACTGAGGTGCTGGCGGGCCTGACCGCGGCATTGTCCCTCGTGCCAGAGGTTGTAGGTTTTGCATTGGTGGCTCATGTGAATCCGCTGACCGGGCTCTATGCAGCGTTCATTATCTGTCTCGTTGCAGCCATCTGGGGCGGACGCCCTGGCATGATCTCCGGCGCTGCCGGTTCCATGGCTGTTGTGTCGGCGGGGTTAGTGGTTCAGCACGGAGTCGAATATCTCTTTGCCACGATCATCCTTACCGGCATTCTCCAAATGTTGTTCGCGTGGTTCCGCCTGGGTAAATTGATCCGCATGGTGCCGCACCCGGTGATGCTGGGCTTTGTCAATGGGCTGGCGATCATCATCGCTTCCGCTCAGTTGCAGCACTTCCATGTGCGCACAGCCGGTGGATCAGTGGTCTGGATGGCTCCCGCCGGACTGTTCATCATGCTCGGGCTCGTTGCAGTTACTGTGCTTGTCACCGTGTTGCTGCCTAAGGTGACGAAGGCCTTCCCGTCAGCGCTCGCCGGCATCCTTGCCGCGACAGTGACGGCCTTGGCGCTGGGAATCAAAACACGGACTGTAGGTGACCTCGCTTCAATTCATGGTGCTTTACCGCGCTTCCATATCCCACAGATCCCCTACAACCTGGAGACCCTGCGCATCATCTTGCCGTACTCCCTGGTCCTGGCGGTTATCGGACTGGTGGAGACGCTTCTCACGCTCAACCTGATTGATGAGATTACCGATACAGGTGGGCGACCGAACCGCGAATCCATGGCACAGGGCGCGGGGAACTTCATCGGGGCACTCTTCGGAGGCATGGGCGGGTGCGCCATGATTGGTCAGAGCATCATCAACCTGAACGCAGGAGGGCGACGCAGACTCTCGGGCATCGCTGCCGGAAGCTTTCTTTTGTCCTTCATCCTCATCGGTTCAAAGCTGATCGAGCGGATTCCGCTTGCCGCTTTGGTGGGCGTCATGTTCGTTGTGGCCGCAGAGACTTTCAACTGGAAGAGTCTTCGCGGGATGGCGAAGGTCCCGAAGCACGACACGATGGTGATGCTCGTTGTAACGATTGTGACAGTCTTGACCAATCTCGCGGTCGCAGTCGTCGCTGGAATCGTTATCGCGGCACTCGTCTTTGCCTGGGATCACGCACAACAGCTAGAGGTCGAAATCACAGAAACTCCAGACAGCAAAACCTACTGCTTGCACGGCAGTCTGTTCTTCGCTTCCGCTACCCAGTTCACGCGGTTCTTCACTCCAAAGGAAGACCCGGCAGAGGTCTATCTCAAGTTCGAGCATGCGCGCATCATGGACTCCTCCGCGCTGGAGGCAATCGAAACACTGGCTGGACGTTACCGTGATCTAGGCAAAGTTCTGCATGTGAGAGGCCTGAGCGAGAATTGCGATATGTTGCTGCGGCGGAAAGATGGAAACGTGACGCTCCACGCCGAGGCTTAGCTCGTCCTCTGCATGAGGAAGCGGTTAGCGTTTGGCTTTCTTCTTGGGGGTCTTCTTCGCAATGGTTTTCTTTGCGGCCGTCTTTTTCGTGGGTACGGTCTTGCTCGCTGAGCGCTTGGCTGCGGATTTCTTTGCCGGTGACGCAGGCGCGGCGGCGGCGGAGAGGCGTTGTAGCTTCGCGGCGTGAGTTTCTAGAAGCTTTTCGATCTGGCGGAGCAGGATTGCCGTCTGCATGGGCTTTACCAGCATCTTGTCGGCGCCCATGTCCTGCCACTCGTCGTCATCGACAGGGAAGGCGGTGAGCAATGCGACGGCGGGGTGGTAGGGGGCGTGACGGGCGGCCTGTATGACCTCGCGGCCGGCGGCATCGGACTCCATGCGCATGTCGGTGATGACCATCTGGTACTCGCGCAGCTTGATCTTGGATTTACCTTCGCGCGCAGAGGCGGCGGTATCGACATCGAAGCCGCTGATTTCAAGGACGGCTTTCATGGTGAGCAGGACGGTGACTTCATCGTCGACCAATAGAACGCGGCGTTTTGCCAAGGTGATTCTCCTTCAAATAGTTCTGTGATTTCGGGTTGGATGCAGAACTCGCTTGCAACGTATCTTGGGCCCCGTGGCGTTTGGCTGCCGAACCATCGTCGCAGTTCGTGTGGCTG
>Ga0302313_10001012_pt1 | contig 22288 bp, 17 predicted proteins | sample III_Palsa_N2_2_FD_200454 | JGI IMG/M metagenome (GOLD analysis project Ga0302313, IMG submission 200454) | Peat permafrost microbial communities from Stordalen Mire near Abisko, Sweden - III_Palsa_N2_2 | ecosystem: Environmental > Terrestrial > Soil > Palsa > Peat permafrost | place: Sweden...
GAATACGATGGCGAACGCTATAAGACACTCGATTACTGGGTAGTTGTACATCACGACTCTCCCGTGTGGTCGGCTGCGAGACTGACGGCGTCAGCTCATGAGCGAGAGCAGATTGGTGCTCTCAATGTCGTGATATAGGGCTGAGATTATTTCGGATGTGCAGCGGTTGGCTGCCATCGCGCTGGCCAACAAGACCGCGCGCATGGCTTGGGCGATGCTGCGCCATGACGCGGACTACCAAGCTGCAACTACGACCTTAATGACTTATCTGTTGATGATCTTCCGGGCCTTTTTCCCAAGGAAATTTTCCGTCGGCTGCATCAGACGCGCCACTGCCTTTGCACAAATCTGGTTACGGCACCCGCAATGCCTGAAGTGCCTGGTCACTTGCTGGACTAATCGAACTGGCCATTCTCAAGCCTAGTGGGCTAACGTGCCTTCGATTTTCTCCATCCCGCTTTGTCGCCACCGCGCGGGAGGCTGTCCATGGTGTCGGCGAAAGGCTGTAGAAAACGCATATAAAGATGAGTATCCAACGCGCTCGGCGACTTCAGTCATCGGAAGCTCTTGAGATCGCAAGAGGTCGCGCGCAACCGTCATCCGCCAGCCTGTGAGATATCTCATCGGCGTATCACCAAGAACTTCCTGGAATACCCGCGCAAACGTGGCGCGTGACATGTTGCTTAGCCTTGCCAGGTCGTCGACAGCCCACGGTTTGCCTGTGTCTCCATGCATTGCCTGCAGGGCACGCGAAAGGCGGGGATCTGATGCGGCACGGAACCACGCGGGCGCATTGGCACTGCATGACAGCCCAGTGCGAAGTCCAAGCACAACCAAGACGTCTAGCAACCTATCAAGCACCGTCTGCCGCCCCGGCTCGACTTGAGCCATTTCCCTGGATAGCAGAGCGACGACTCCGTGAATCGGATTGTCCATGCGAGAGGGAATGGACAGTACAGGCGGTAGCGCACTGACGAGACCAGCGCCGATGTCCCCGGCAAAGCGGTAGGCACCGCACAGGAACACCGCCGCTCGCGGATCAAGCGTTGCCTCGTCTGCAGAGTGCTGAGTTCGGAAATCCTCCGGCAAAACACAGCGCGCACCCGGCTCATGGGCGATAAAGTGATCGGGGCCTCCTCGAACGAGCGCCAAGTCGCCTGGCTTGAGTTCGAGGGGGGTGTCATCACCGTCAATCCACAACCACGCATGTCCCTGAATCATGGCGTGCACTGCGAGCTGTATCGTGCCTGGCAATCGAAGCCCCCACGGCGCGACAGCAATAGACCGCGCAAATACGCCCCCGGATGCGCGGGCTCTGATCAGATGTTCTTGCAGAATGTCCATGAAATGATCGTATCACACAAATAATTGAGTGTTTTGATTATTGATGCGCTCACGATCCTCGCCTAAAGTTGCTCCATCGACCAAGCAACCAAGTGCAGCATCATGATCAAAGCAACCAACAGCCGTATTCTCGTACTTGGCGCCACCGGTAAGACGGGATCCAGGGTCGCCCAAAAGTTGACGGAGCTCGCCATGCCCATTCGTAGGGCAGCTCGTGCCGGGGCAGATGCCCACTTCGACTGGAATGATCCGACGACGTTTGACTCCTCCCTACGCGGAGTTTCAGGTGTCTATCTCGTGTCGCCCGTGATGCGCGTGGACTTCGCAGGTGTTGTCTCCCGCTTCCTCGACGACGCAGAGCGGGCCGGTGTCCAACATGTGACCTACCTCAGCGCATACGGGATGGAACATGCGCCAGTCGACGTGGCACTGCGTGCCGTGGAGTTGGATCTAGCCTCACGCGCGTCACTCTCGCACTCCATCCTGCGCCCAGCTTGGTTCATGCAGAACTTCAGTGAGACGTTCCTTAAGCCCGTGAACGATGAGATCGTTGTGCCCTGTGGTATCGGAGCCGAAGCTTTTGTCAGCGCCGAGGACATTGCATCCGTCGCCGTGGCGACACTTAGCGACCCAACTCGACACGCAGGCCGCGCGTATGCACCGACAGGGCCGGAAGCACTGAGCTTTGACGATGCGGCAAGGCTCATCTCCGTCGCCGTTGGCCGGAAGATCAGATACCGGGACGTGGATCGTAATGCGTGGATCAAAGCGATGGTCCAGGCCGGCGTGCCAGCCGAGTACGGCGAGGTACTTCGCTCCCTGACCGGGACGATCGCCAGCGACCGCGGTTCTCGACCGAACGACGATGTGCTTGTAGCCACCGGCGAAGCGCCGATTCGCTTCGAGGAGTTCGTCGCCAAGGCCGCTCCTGCATGGAGATAGGTGACCCGCCGCCAGCTGCAAATGTTCATTCCGCCGTCGTCCCAAACATCCCCACGCCATGAGATCCGGCATGTCGAACGAGAAATATGCCATCTACGAACCTGTCAGGCCCTACTTCGACCTGGTGCGCGGTGCACTGGGGGCCCTCGTCGATGGGGAGCACTTCTTCGATATCGTCGCCGGCGACATCGCCTATGAGGTTCTCTACGACTTTCCCGGGTGGCCTCGGATCATCCGGGGTCGAACGGATCTGATGGAAAGCTTCCGCGGGTATGGCGATCACATCGAGCTCCAGGCGGCGGATCATTTGCTTAAGCACACGGCAGACGATGGACAGGTCGTGGTGATCGAGTATGAAGTCCACGGGACGATCCTTGCGACCGGTGTCAAATACAACAACCGGTTCTGCTCGATCATCAGGATCGAAAATCGAAAAGTTGCGCACTGGAGGGATTACATGGACTCCCTCGCGGCCTGGAACGCGTTGAGCGCCGACACCCGTTGACAGGGCGTGCGATCCACGGGAATTGCGCGCCATTCAAACGTCAACTTCTTCAAAGAATGATGGCGAAGAGTGATAGGGCAGGCATGCCTAACTGGAGGTGTTGTCATGAGCAGCAAAGATGAAGTCGACGTCGTCAGCCAGTCGCGTCGCAAGGTAGTCATCGGAGTCGGCGCCATAGCTGCTGCCTCAGTGACGATGCCTCTGCTCGCTTCAAAAGCAACGGCGAGTGCCGCCGCATCCGGGAAGTCAGCCCACCCAACCATTGGAGATCAACAGATGAACAGCAAGATTGTCACGAAAGATGGCGTCGAGATCTTCTACAAGGACTGGGGCCCGAAGGACGCTCAGCCCATCGTGTTTCACCATGGCTGGCCCCTGTCGTCGGACGACTGGGATGCGCAGCTGCTGTTCTTCCTAGCCAACGGTTACCGTGTCGTCGCGCATGACCGACGGGGCCACGGCCGCTCCTCGCAAGTGGGCACCGGTCACGACATGGACCACTATGCGGCCGACGCCGCGGCAGTGGTCGAGCATCTCGACCTGAGGAATGCCGTCCATATCGGCCATTCGACGGGCGGCGGCGAGGTGGCGCGCTACGTCGCGAAGTACGGTGAGCCTCAGGGACGCGTCGCCAAGGCGGTGCTTATCGCCGCCGTTCCTCCACTCATGCTCAAGACAGGTAGCAACCCGGGCGGCACTCCGATCGAAGTGTTCGACGGCTTTCGCAAGGCACTGGCCGCCAATCGCGCACAGTTCTTCCTCGATGTTCCTGAGGGGCCGTTCTATGGCTTCAACCGGTCCGGTGCGAAGGTCTCGCAGGGGATCATCCAGAACTGGTGGCGCCAGGGAATGATGGGCGGTGCGCTCGCCCATTACGAAGGCATCAAGGCCTTTTCCGAGACGGACCAGACGGACGACCTGAAAGCGATCACGGTGCCAACCCTCGTGATGCAGGGTGACGATGACCAGGTCGTACCTTACAAGGATGCCTCGCTGCTGCAGGCCAAGTTGCTCAGGAATGCCACGCTCAAGATTTACCCAGGCTACCCACACGGGTTGATGACCACGCATGCGGATGTCATCAATGCCGACATTCTGAAGTTCATCAAGAGTTAGCGGCGAGAGCGACCTCCCCGGCATGGGAGGTCGCAGCCACGTGTGCGGCGCCTCATCCTCATGCCGACTACCTTCAGCCGCGGCGAGCACGTCTTGCTCTGTCGTCTCGCTGCCGACCTTGTAGCGGGTGTATGCCATGGATCGAACAACTTTCCTAAGGTGCTCCTTGTGACCGGCATAAACGCATAGGGCCCGGCCATATGGCCGGGCCCTATGCGCAGTCGCGAGGGAAGATGGGACGGATGAATTTCGAGCCAGGTTGGCTCGGTGAATTGGATGCGGCGGCCTAGATCAGTGCCGGATCCGTGCGGTCGCAGCCGAAGACATAGCCGCAAGAGTGGCAACGAACGCTGTGGGCAGGGTTTGGTCAATCGGTGCACCGATCGCTGCGCCGGCGGCACAGCCTGCTGCACCACCGAGCAAGCCGCCGAGGATCGCGCCAGCGATAACACTCAGCGGATAACTGATGCCTTTTGCATCCGCAATCGCGATCGAGGCCCCCTGGATAGCCCCGGCGACGCCACCAATGGCGGTAGCTGTGGTTTGCACGCGACGCCGAGGGACGATGAACGCGGTGTGGCATTGGGGGCATGATGGCGTAATGGGCAAGCTACTCCCTTCGGCGAAGCCGCGGCGCCATCGTTGCGGTTGCTCTTGGAGAACAGAAAGCTGATCGAGAATACGATAGCGAACGCTATAAGACATTCCAATACGGGATAGTTGTACATCGCAGTTCTCTCCATGGAATCGGTAGTGAAGCTGACGGAGTCAGCCCATACGCGAGAGCTACCTGCTGCTCTCCATGGGGTGATATAGGGTTGAAAACATTTCCGGTAGGCGGCACTGGAGTGGAGGTGAAGTGGCTGAGATGACGACACGACTTCAACCATGCAAGGGGGACACATTGCTTGAGCCAATATGGCAGCCGTTTTGGCATGAGCGGGTGCTCTCCCGAGATTTCACCGTTTTGGGCCGAGAGGAGGCACCGCTTGACATGCTCGCAGATGTCTAGCTGCTCTACAGGCGTGCAGCGGAAGCTGCATTTCCGCCGTAACACAGTAGTAGTCAGGGAGCTGTTTTTCTTGATGCTGAAGGTGATGCCGAGGGGGTCAAATCATCCTTAGATGCGGCAAGAGCAAGGCGCGCCAGGGCAGGGATAGATTTCGATTCAGTTCGCTTCATAATCTCGGCGCGATGGTTTTCGACTGTACGCTGGCTGATGCCTAGGTCGACGGCGATATTCTTGCTGGGGTGACCGGCAAGCACGAGGTCCATGATTTGACGCTGCCTTGGCGTGAGATCAGCAATTTGATCACTGGCTTCCTGTTTCCAGGCGAGAAGCTTGTTGGCATCACGGGACTGTTCGAGTGCACGCGTAACGCTGTCGAGCATCTCGCTTCGTTCGAAAGGTTTTTCGATGAAGTCGGTTGCCCCGGCTTTCATGGCATCAACCGCAACGGCAATGTCATTGCTACCGGTGATCATGATGATGGGCATGCAATCGCCAAAGGCGCGCAACTTTTGCAGCAGTTCCAAGCCTTTCATGCCGGGCAGGTTGGCATCTACTAGCAGGCATGATTCTCGCCCGGGCGCATACGCTTCGAGAAATGCCTCGCATGACGGAAAATCCTCAACTTCGCGCCCGGCGGCTTCCAGCACCATGCGAATTGTCTCGCGCAGCATGCTGTCGTCATCGACGACAAAAATGATTGGCGTGCCTGGATCTTCGTTCTTTATGGAGGGCGCGATCTCCGCATGCAGAGGGGCCTCAAGAGAAGCCATCTCAGATTGCGCGAGCAAGCGCTGTATTACGTATGTGACTTCTTTCAATTTGGCTGGTTTGTTGAGTTGCGTGCAGCGTTCAAGTGCAACATCGCGTGAGGTCTGGGTGGAGATATCGCCAGTAAGAACGATCGCCGGTATGTCGCGACGAAGTTTTTCACGCAACTTGACTACCAGCTGCAAGCCGGTGAGGCCGCGCGGGAGGTTGTGATCGGTGAGGATCAGGTCGGGCTGCACGCCGCCGTGCGCGATCCAGTCCAGCGCAGCGATTCCGTCCGCCACTGCAGCTACCTGATGCCCCTGGGATTTGAGGAGAGACCCCAGCAATTCGCGTAGATCTGGATCGTCCTCCACAACCAGGATCATGCCAAGTTGTTTGGAGGTATCAGCATCACCCGAGGGGACTGTGCCATTTTGCTGTTCGCCCAACCCCGCGTTCTCCAACGGTGCAAGCGCGACATCGATGGAGAACATAGATCCTTTGCCAAGGATGGATTCCACGCGAATCTGATGACCCAGTAAGCTGCCGAGGCGTTGGACGATGGATAATCCCAGGCCTTGACCACGGCTGCGTTCTCGCGCTGGATTGTCCAACTGATGGAATTCTTCAAAGATGGCCTGAAGCTGTTCCACTGGAATGCCTGCACCGGTATCCCAGATCTGGATGCTCAGCCATCCACCGTGTCGGCGGCAGCCCAGCAGTATCCGGCCGTGTTTGGTGTACTTCAGCGCATTTGACAGCAAATTGCGGATCATCTGTTCGAGCAGTCGCGCGTCGCTTTGTATCGATAGATGGCATGGCACGACTCGCAGCGTCAGCCCCTGCGCGTTGGCGTGATAATTGAACTCGTCCCTGAGCCGGTCCGTCAGATCGCTTATACGAAAGCTGATTGGATGTGCCTGCACCTCGCCCGTTTCGATCTGGTTGATGTCTAGCAGCGCGTTAAGCATGCCGGACATCGCACCGACGGTCTCGCCAATGCGCGTGGTGAGCTTGCGCGGCTGCTGACCTTCAACTGTTTCCAGAAGTAGGCCCTGCAAGAGTTTGAGGGTTTGCAGTGGCTGGCGCAGATCGTGACTTGCCGCAGCGAGAAATCGTGATTTCGCTGCAGTTGCTGTTTCGGCTTCCTGCTTCGCTGCAACCAAGGCATGCGCGGTGTGCTTCTGATCGCTGATATCGGTAAACGTTATCACCACGCCTTCAACACCATTGTCGTGCGTGCGATAGGGAAGAATCCGTCGAATAAAGCTCACGCCCTTGCGTGATTCAATTTCCCGCTCAAGCGGGGTCAACTTGCGCAAAACGGTCCGAGCATCAGCCAACAGGTCACTGTCAGTCGCCAGTGAATTTAGATCCGCCAGAGGACGGCCAATGTCGCCTGGTATTACATTGAATAGCGACTTTGTGGCCGGTGTATAGAAGCGGATATTCAGATCGGCATCGAGAAAGATGGTGGCAACGTCGGTGCTATAGAGCACGTTCTGCAGATCGTTCGAAGTCGTGCGCTGTTGCTCCAAAGTTTCCTGCAACTGACTGTTGAGCGCTGTCAATTCCTCGTTGAGCGATTGCAGCTCTTCCTTCGAGGTCAGCAATTCTTCATTCGTGGACTGACACTCCTCGTTCACCGAGAGAGCTTCCTCATTGATGGCCTTTTGCTCTTCGCTGGATACCTCCAGATCCTGGATGGCGCCCTGCAGTTCCGTCCGCGTCGCTTCCAGTTCCTGTTCAAGTTGAGTGATGCGGGGAGTGTCGCCAGGTGTCGCTGGTGACACGACCATGGCGCCGTCTTTCCGCTCATCGACGAAGCAGACCAGCAGAAGCGCTTCTCCTGAGTTCAGCACCTTCTGTACGTCGAGACCAAAAGATATGGCGTCGGTGCCGCGCCCGCTACGACAGTGGCTGACCGTCGCGCGGCCCGGGCGCTGAATGGCCAGTTGGATGGCTGAACGCATTTTAGTACGCAACCCCGGTGATGCCATAGAGAGAAGATCATGGCTCGGGTGCCCACCGGCTACCTGCAGATAGCGATCGGTCGGCCCCAGATGATAGAGACACTCGTGTTTCAGATTGATTAGGACCGCGGCGGGTGCAAACGTCTCCATGACGGATCGGCGGCACAGATCAGCCAGGGCCGCTTGGCGTAGCAGGCTCTGGCTCTGTCCAGGGCCGGACTTGGTCGGTGTGCGGTCATTTGCATCCAACAGGAAATTGAGCTCGCCTGGGTGGCTGTGGCCAGTACGGCGATAGAGACGTTCCGGTTTGGAGATCACCTCGAACCGACCGTCGACATTGCCGGCTGTTTCCGAACTTCCCAGTAGCAGGACGCCATTCGGGCGCAGCGCAAAATGGAACAACGCAATGACCTTCGCTTGTGCGTCGATGCCAAGGTAGATGAGCAAGTTGCGACAGGACACCATGTCAAGACGCGAGAAAGGCGGGTCGCTCAGCAGATCCTGTACGGTGAATACTACGGCCGCGCGGAGCTCGGGTAGAACCCGGTAACCGTGCTCGTCTTTCGAGAAAAATCGGTTCAGCCGCTCTTCCGAAACCTCGGCTTTGATGGTTTCTGGATACAGGCCTTCGCGTGCGGTGGCTACGGCATCTGGGTCGACATCGGAGGCAAAGAACTGCAGCTTGATGTTGCTCTTGGCCGCGATGATTGCTTCCCGAAACAACATGGTCAGCGAGTAAGTTTCCTCGCCCGTGCTGCAGCCAGGAACCCAGATGCGCAGCGGCTGATCGGTCTTGTGCGCCCGAATCATTTCAGGAATCTGTGTGGCAGCGAGCGCGTCAAATACTTCGGTATCGCGGAAGAACCGTGTCACGTTGATCAGAAGATCCTTTGCGAGAAGCTCGACTTCGTTGCTGTCGTTACGCAAGGTCTCCAGGTACTGACCCATGTCGTTGGTTTCGACAGTGGCGATCAACATGCGTCGTTCGATACGACGCTGCAGGGTACCTTTTTTGTACAACCGGAAGTCATGCGTGGTTTTTTCGCGCAGCAGATCGATGATCGCCGCGAGGCTGTTTTCGCCGGTGGCGGATACCGGAACATGCGGCGAACTGGCTTTCGCCGGAAGCATTTTGCTGTATCGCACGAGCGCTTCGGGCATTTTGTCAATGAACAGCACGCTGTCGACCGAACCGGTGAGGACGGCGTTACGTGGCATTCCGTCATAGCCAGCCTCATTCGGCTCCTGCACGATGACGAGACCATCGTTTTGCTTGATCGCTTTCAGCCCCAGGCTGCCATCAGATCCTGTGCCTGATAGCGTTATACAGACGGCACGGACACCGTAGGCCTCGGCCATGGAACGCAGCAGAAAATCAAAGGGCAGGCGCGCGCCGTGACGCACTGGCGGCTGCGAAAGATGCAAAGCGCCTTCCTCGACCGCCAGGTAGGTTCCCGGCGGAATGACGTAAAAATGGTTAGGCTCGATACGCATGCCATTGCCGGCTTGGCATACCTTCATGGCCGTATGGCTGGCCAACAGTTCAACCATCATGCTTTCGTGTGTAGGGTCCAGGTGTTGGACCAGAATGAAAGCCATGCCGCTGTTAGTAGGCAATGCGCGCAGAAGGTGACGGCAAGCATCCAAACCGCCTGCTGAGGCACCAATGCCGACCACGAGAAAATTGGCGGATTGATGGCTGGTGTTGGCGATCGGGACTTGGGGCGCTTCGGCTTTGGGCCGGCCCGTTCCCGTCTTGAGTGGACGGTTTGCCGGCATAGTCAATTTCCAGAAGGGAGCGTTCCGGAGGGGAACGTCGTTCGACTCTACTCTGCTTGTCGTACCGCAATGTGCAAGGCGCGATAACAACTCAATCGGCACGGTATGAAGATGACTCCGGATCAGGAAGCCTTGATAGCATGAGTAGTTTCCGATTCTGTTGCTTTCAGGTCAGCAGCGTTACGGTGCTGGCTTGGTAAGTGCGGAGATTTCACAGCGCCATCACTTGATGGCGTGAGATGTGCGAATCGAAAAGCATCCGCCGAACCTCAATTTTCATAGCTATCTGGACTGAGCCATGCCGCATGACCGTTACCTGCAAGAAACGATACTCGCCGAACTGCGTCATTCGTGCAGTGCTCTTTCCAAGTGCATCGTGGTTACGGCAGTTGCGGGAGATGTGGTTCTTGCCGGCCACGTAGACAGCTTTACGGAAAAGCATACCGCTGCCTCTTTGGTAGCTTCTGTCGCAGGCGTGAGGAACGTGACAGACCAGATGGAGGTTCGTCCGAAGCTTGATCGGGATTGTCGAATGTTGATTGATTCCAGGCGTGCGAGGTCCGATGCACGCGTAGACAATGACGCATCACCCTGCGGCATATCAGCTGGAACCATGACTTTTACCACCGACAATGGACTATTGACCGTCACCGGCGAGATTGACTGGCGTCAAAGGATTCACCCCACGAGAACAGGCACTTCAGCCCCGACAGGTGGCTATGCCGCATCCAACATCAGCGATGACATTCTGCAGATGTTGCCGAGTTGTTTCTTTCCGACAGCCCCAGCCAGTCGCTGACCGTTGTTCGGACGCATTGAGACAACTTATTTCAGTGGCACCGAAGTACATCGAAGAAGGCCCATCTTCTGATTCCTCGGCCGCAGTGCGCGGTAGCGACGGTGGAGATTGCTTCAAAAATGGCACCGGCGGCTAGATTCTCACAAGCTGTAGTGAAGGGTTCTCCACATTTGCTCTAGGCTGCAGGATGCCCCGAACTTATGTGAAAGACAGATTCAATCAGCCAGCTGCCAAGGATAAAGACAGCAATAAACGCCAATGACCAAGGCTGCGTTATGGCCGTTGACCATAGGAAGCACACGAGCACAGCAAGCATTCCTAGAAATCCTGTGCCGATGAGCCATCGCGAGCCTTTCGTCTGACCGACAAGGCGCCAGTGAGCCACGTGCACTGCCATATATGAAATGAGAAAAGTGGCGCTGGCGATGCGGGCTAGCGCATCGAGGTCAAAGACATTCACCGTGATGATGATGGCGGCGATGCCCAACAATAGACCAGACGTTCCTTTGCGCCAGACTAGACGCTTGAACGCAAGCGGTAGCTGTTTCACTTCCGCCATCGATAGCGATATCTGCATGGCGGTGAATATCCACGCATTAACGGCAGATGCAGTGGCCAGCAGAGCTGCGATCGACACGATGATGTATCCAGTACTGCCCAGGACAGGCCGTGCCGCCACCGCAACGGCGGTATCAGCGTTGTGCGACAGCTGCGCAATGGGCACGCTTCCAACCACGATTACAGCCAGTGCAACGTAGAACAGCATAACTAGACAAATGGCCAGGTAAATCGCATGGGGGATGGTCTTTTTTGGATACGCCACGCTGCCGGCTGCGTTGGTCATCATGCCAAAGCCGGCATAGGCGAGAAACGTCAGGCCAACGCTGCTGACCAGGGGAAATATACGCGGCGTCGCGTGCCTGAGCATGCCGTGGGTGACCATGCCGTAGCCGCCTGCAACAATCAGCAAGGCCAGAATGATCAGCTTGATGGCGACCAGCAGCACTTCGGCTTTGCCGACGAGATTGGATCCGGCAATATTCAGAACGACCAGCAGCACGATGATCGTGGTGGCGAAGCTGTTGATCGAGAACGTGCTCGGCTGGCTCAGCAACAAGGGTGCCGCGTAGGCGCCGAACGCCTTGGCTACCAAGGCAATCGTCACGGCAATGGTCAGCAGATAGGTGAGCGACAACGTACCTGACAGCTTTCCTTTGCCAAAGGCTTCGTCGAAATAGGCAGCTAGGCCTCCCGCGTCAGGATATCGAGCGGCCAGCTTCGCGTAGGAGTAGCCGGACAACAGGGCGATGCCGCCGCCAAACAGGAACGCGATATATGTTTCGTCGCCGGCAACCAGCGCGACGACACCCAGCAGGGCAAATATGCCGGCGCCCACCATGGCGCCGATACCCATGGCCGTCACTGACCATATATTCATCGATCCCGAATTCTTCATTGGCAAAGCATCTTCCGCGTCCGGTTGGGTGGTGCCTCGCATCACTTCGTTGCCACGGCGAGCCTTGGCAGTGTGCAGGTCTGGCGTCACGGCCAACAGGTTCGGAAATTACCTAGGTCGCGCATATCGGCTGATGCCACGCAGGGTTGTTGGCATCGGCACAGCCGAAGGAAAAGAGGCACGCCCGAAGCTACCCTCTTGCGACGTAACGGCCAGGATTCTTGCCGAATCCTTTTAGTAAAAGAACTTCCGAGCGATTTCGCTGCACATGTCTTGCATGCCTGGTCGCAATCGGCGGACTGGCGAGATACGCCTGAGTACTTTCCGAGGCTGTTGGCAATGCCAGACATGGCATACGTTGCAATCCCCTTGGTCCAGCGCTGAGCCCACACATAGGAACTCCACCATGAAGCATGTGCAAACAACCAAACACGCCGTCATCCCTGCCAATGCCCCCGCAAACCACCACGCGTTGTCGAAGCCCGAACGTCCGTTGACTGCGCATGCCGCGAATGAGCTGATGCCGAAGTGGGCCAAATATCGCTCCGAAATGGCCAGCGAATTCCCGTCGCCTTTTCGTGGAACGAAAGATCCGCTGGCCGAGCAGATCGGAAAGTTTGTTTCGCGCCTTGACCAGTTGCGGCCCGAAGAGGGCGGCCCTGCCTTTCTGGGTAAGAGCCCTGCGCTCACGTACGAATATCCGGCGGTAAAGAACGTCGAGATCAACCAGGAAATGGGCGATCTCGACACCGTGCTGGATGACGTCGTGAAGCTGTTTGAAGGTGCGCCGAACTGGGGCAATCCGCTGACCATGTGCAATGTGATTCCGCAAGCCAATACGGCTGCGATCATTGCCTCCATGCTATCGCAGGTCTTCTCGGCCAATATCCTTGAAGGCGAATACGCGTGGAACGTGCATCGCGCCGAACTGGAAACCGCCGGCATGCTGGGCAATCTGGTTGGCTGGGACCCGGTAAAGACCGGAGCTATCTATACCTGGGGTGGCGGTGGCTGCTGGACCTACGGTCTGAAATATGGATTGACCCGCGTATTGCCCGATTCGATGCTCAAGGGTATCCGCACCGATGCCAAAGTCATCTGTTCGCAGCAGGCTCATTTCGTGCAGCGGAATGCTTCCGCGTGGATGGGTCTTGGCATGGACAACATCGTGCATGTACGCACGGATGTTGATACCAACCAGATGGACGTCGTTCACCTTGAAGAAATCCTGAAGGACTTCGCCGCCAAGAAGATTCCGGTAGCCACCGTGGTTTGCACCATGGGTACCACCGATGCCAGCGCCATAGATCCCATCGGCAAGGTGCGCAAGCTGCTCGATCGCTATCCGAATCCAGAAGGATATGGCAAGGCGGTCCTTTACGCCGATGCCGTGGTCGGCTGGTCCTGGGTGTATTTCAAGGACTACGATTTTGAAAACAACCCGCTGGAATTCTCCGATCGCATCTTGCCGATCCTGAAGCAGAACGGGCAGGCGATGGCCGAGCTGAGCTATGCCGATGCCGTCGGGATCGACTTCCACAAGGTCGGCTGGGCACCTTACGTCAGCAGCTGCTTCCTCTACAAGAATGCCGAGGAATTCGAAAAGCTGCACCACTGGGCGCCCGACGCGTATCTTCAAGTGCGCACGCCGTACAACCCGATGTACTACACGCTGGAAGTCTCGCGTACTGCCTCCGGTTCACTGGCCGGTTGGGCGACGCTGAAATATTTTGGCAAAGCCGGCATGCAGGCGATCCTTGGAGGCATCCTCGAGACCAAGTATTACCTCTACGACCTGCTCGAAAAGCAAAAGGACATGGTCTGCGTGAATCCGGATGACTCCGGCCTCATCACCTTGTTCCGGGTGTATTCGAAAGACGTCGATGCCCGCGTGCAGTACAAGAAGGAACTCAACGATGCGAAGTCGCGCGCAGATCTGGTCAAGAACAATGAGTTGACCAAGGCGGTCGGCGACAAGTTGTTCGAGTGGTTCCGTGCGGGCAAGCAGATCGATGGCAAGTACACGCCTTACATGAGCTTCAGTACGGGCTTCCGCAACACGGAATACAACCGTGAAGGCGATGACGCTGACGCTGTGATCTACGCCATCAAGTCGTTTCCGATGAACGTATTCGTGACGCCGGAAATCATGGCGTGGGCGCTGCATTGCGTGCACGCAGCCCGCGATGAAGTTCTGAAGGCGTAACAGATCTCCGCCTGGCGCGGGTGGTCTCAACACCACCTTCGCCATGTTCTCGAGCACCAAGGAACGAATCCATGTCAGCAGTCAGTGCTACCCCTGTCGTAACGTCGCCCCCTGCAGGCGATGCTCATGCAACGACAAAGCCAGCGATCGCAAAAAAGAAGGTAGTGATCAGCATGATGGCCTTTGCCATCATGAATATCACCACCATCGTCAGCCTTCGCGGCCTGCCCTCGCAGGCAGAATACGGACTGACATCGATTTTCTATTATGTCTTTGCTGCGATTTTCTTTCTGGTCCCGGTATCGCTTGTGGCTGCCGAACTGGCATCGGCCTTTCCGAAGCAAGGCGGCGTATTTCGCTGGGTCGGGGAGGCATTCGGCCCGCGCTGGGGATTCGCAGCCATGTATTACCAGTGGCAAGCCATAGTGATCTGGTTCCCTACTGTTCTTATTTTTGCCGCCGCGGCACTCGCCTACATCTGGTGGCCGCAGAGCTTCGATGAAGCCCTGTCAAACAACAAGCTTTATACGATCATCGTGCTGTTGGCGGTGTACTGGTTTGTCACGCTGTTTACCTTCCGTGGCATGCAAGCGTCTTCTCGACTGAGTTCGCTGGGGGGGTTGATCGGAACGATCATCCCCGGGGCGGTGTTGATTCTTCTGGGTGCAGCCTACGTACTGATGGGCAAGCCCATCCAGATGCCAATGCATACCAGCTTTTTCCCCGACTTCGGCGATTTCCACAGCATGGTCCTAGCGGCCGGCATCATTCTGTATTTCGCGGGTATGGAAATGCAGGCTGTGCATGTGCAGGATCTGGAAAATCCCACGCGCAACTATCCACTATCGATTCTTATCGCCACAGTCCTGGTAGTGCTGATTTTCGTGCTTGGCACACTAGCAGTTGGTATGGTGATTCCAAAGGCCGCGATTGATCTCAATCACAGCCTTCTTGTTGCCTATCGCGACCTGTGGGTGGCGATGGGCGTACCGTGGCTTGGCAATGTGATGGCCGCGATGCTGGCGTTTGGCGTGCTCGGACAGGTCAGCGTAATTGTGGCGGGCCCATCAACCGGCATGCTGGCCGTGGGCAAGGCCGGCTACCTGCCGCACATTTTGCAAAAGACAAACGCCCAGGGCATTCCGGTGTCAATTCTGCTGCTGCAGGGCATCGTGGTGACTGCGCTGTGCGTGGCGTTTACTGTACTTCCGTCGGTTGAATCGGCGTATCAGATCCTCAGTCAGATGGCGACGATCATCTACTTGCTGATGTACGTCATCATGTATGTGGCGGCAATAAAGTTGCGCTACTCGCAGCCGCAGAAAGTGCGCCCGTTCAAGATTCCTGGTGGCAATGCAGGCATGTGGATCGTAGGAGTGATTGGCTTGGCCGGTGCTTTGCTCGCCCTTGCCTTGAGCTTTATTCCGCCGCCGCAGATCAAGACCGGCAGCCCGGTCGTCTATATCGGCAGCTTGCTCATCGGTTGTGCCGTGTTCGTGGTGATCCCTTTCATCATCTATGCGTTGCATAAGCCCAGCTGGAAGTCACCGGATTCCAACTTCGAACCTTTCGAGACCGCGAAAGCGGCGGGTTGAGGTCGGGAATGGACGTGAAAGAAAGCTTGCATCAATCCGCGTTAACTCCGAAGTCCATCCACACGGATCTATGGCGTGCTTCCCGAATCTTGGCCAGGAAAGATTTCCACCGCGTCCTTGCCGCGTCCTGTCTTTTGGCCGCCGTCGGTTCGGCAAGTGCGCAGGACAACGGGTCCGATGTTGGTTACGCCGCGCTACAAAACCAATGGTTTACTGGGTCACTGGAAGCGCCGTCGCCGGCTCTGCCCAAGGCGGGGCTGGTAGCGCTGGAGCCTTATGCGATCTTCATCAATCCCACCGGCGCCTACGACAACGACGGCCGGCATGACGGGGTTGCCAATCAAGCGAGTCAGTTGGAGTCGGTGCTCGTATTTAAATACGGCATCACTGACAGGCTCACCGTCGAAGCGCTGCCGTCGGCTTCATATATTTCGAGCCAGCAGAACTATTTTGCCGGCGTCGACGATCTGCCGGTCGAACTGGAATACCGATTCAACGACGAAAATAGTCGAACAGGGTGGCCTTCGCTGACAGCTTCGTTCGGCGTCACCTTGCCGACCGGCGACTATCAACGCTTGAGTTCGGCCAGTAACGGCCTCGGTAGTGGCGTGTACATGCTTAAAGAGGGGTTGCTGTTGCAGTCGCTGTTCGACGCCAGTGATGGTCATCCCGTGCGGATCCGGGTGTATGGTGCTGCGTTCGAACCGTTGGATCATGCGGATATCAGCGGCATCAGCAGCTACGGTACCGATAGCGGATTCCGCGGAAATGTAATGCCCGGTACTTCCTTTCAAGCCGGCGTCGGTGCGGGCTATGCCTTTACCCAGCGCTGGGTGCTCGCCCTGGATGTTCTGCAGAACTACGGCAAGAGCTTTCGCACGATCGGCGTGGATTCCGGCGGAGTTGCGGTAAGCACGCGGAGCGCTGGCACAGCCAGCACAGCCATAGCCCCAGCCATGGAATACAACTGGTCGGGTAGCGTCGGCTTGATCGCCGGCGTGGAATTTACGACCGCTGGGCGAAACACCAGCTCATACGTGTCGCCGCAGATTGCGCTCGCCATATCGTTTTGAAGGCCTCTTTTGCCCTTGGCTGAAGCCGGCACGGTATATCGATCACATGCGTCCGCGTGGTTTTACTTCAGCCAACGAGTCATTCCCATCCACGAAGGAGGCACCGTCATGTTGCGCACCGTCAAAGATCTGGAACGTTATGCAATTCACGCTACCGATGGCCTCATAGGCCATGTCCGCGGCGTGTATTTCGACGATGAATCGTGGGTGGTGCGCTATCTGGTGGTCGACACCGGTGGCTGGTTGGCGAATCGAAAGGTTCTGATATCGCCCATCTCAGTAGCCCGTGTGAATCAATTGGACCGCGTGCTGTCGGTTTCCATCACGCGACAGCAGGTCAAGGACAGCCCCGACATCGATACGGACAAGCCAATTTCGCGACAACATGAAAGCGGCTATCTGGGCTACTTCGGTTATCCGTATTACTGGGGCAACGGTGGGTTCTGGGGCGCGGGATCCTTTCCCAGCCTATTGCTGAATGTCAGCGAACGTGGCATGGCCGGGTCGGATGGGCTTAGCAATTTCGAACGTACCCAAACGATGAGCGAGGCTGGATCCGAGCCCGGTGACGATGCCCACCTGCGCAGCTGCGAGGCCGTCGCCGGTTACCGCATCGAAGCGTCCGACGGACATATCGGGCACGTCAAGGGCTTTCTGGTGGAAGAGGCGACCTGGGCGATCCGCTATTTGATCGTTGCCACCAGCGACTGGTGGATAGGGCACGACGTGCTAATTGCGGTGCGCTGGATCGACAAGGTGAGTTGGCTGGAAAACTCCGTGACGGTGGGATTGACACGCCAAGCGGTGAAAGGCTCACCCGTTTATGACACTTCCCGTGTGCTTGATCGAGAGCATGAGGTAAGTGTTTTCAAACATTACAAGAAGACCGGTTACTGGACGGACTAGCACGCTTTCATGGATCGACCTATGCGCGCGTGTCGTTCACGCCAATGAAGAGGTTTGGCAGTGCGGTAGCCTGCCTCCACTGAGTAATTTCCGAACCTACCGAAGATGTCCTGACAGTCTTAAGGTCACGGCCTATCACTCACCTGAAAACCGAGGACAGCGAAATGCAGCCATATTTCTGGAGTAATTGGTATTTAAGCTGGGGCTGGTTTCTATGGTTCGGGATTATCTTTCTAGTTTTTTCTAGCATGGGCAATTGGGGCTATACCTACGCAGCACACAGAAAGTACGGTTTGCTGGGGCAGAAAGGTGCGCTTGATTTTCTCAACGAGCGCTATGCGCGCGGTGAAATTACCCGTGACGAGTTCAGCCGAATGAAGGTCGATATCGCGGAAACGGACTGAAGGCGAAGCGCACGCGGCATCGTTCGATGCGTTCGCATATCGGTGATGCCAGGGTATACAGAAGCGAGAAGAAAACTTCTTCTCGCTTCTAAGTAATTTCCGACGCTACCGCTTGCGGTCGGTCGGCCCTATGGTCATCACATCGACTACAGAACTGCCGATCCTGCAGTGCCCACCAACGGACTAACTCATGAAAACTGACACGCAACTAAAAAATGACATCATCTCCGAGCTGGAATGGGAGCCATCAGTCAACGCAAATCAGATCGGCGTCGAGGTCAAAGGCGGCGTCGTTACGCTAGCTGGCCACGTTGACAGTTATGCGGAAAAGTGGAATGCAGAAAAGGCGGTTGAGCGTGTTTCGGGTATTCGTGCGCTTGCCGTTGAGATGACGGTGAAACTGCCTGGATCTAGCACACGTTCGGATACTGAAATCGCCCACGCAGCTGAGGGCGCGCTGAAATGGCAAACCTTTTTACCGGAAGGTACGATAAAGATCATGGTAGAGAGCGGCTGGATCACCCTGTCCGGCCGGGTGGAGTGGGAGTACCAGCGCCAGGCTGCGACCACCGCGGTGCGTCACCTCCTTGGTGTCAAAGGTCTCAACGACGAGATCGCGATTACCTCCAAGGTCTCTGCCAGCAATGTCAAAACGAATATCGAGTCGGCACTCAAACGGCGGGCAATTGCCGAAGGGAAGAGAATTTTTGTCGCTGTCGATGGCTCCGATGTCACCTTGACTGGCGAGGTAGATACCTGGACGGAGCGAGAGCAGGCATGGAACTCAGCCTGGGGCACTGCCGGTGTTGAGAAAGTCGTGAACAACATCACCATCGTTTGACTGCTATTACACCTTGGCGAGGTCTTATGGGCCTCGTTGAGTTTTCTGAGTGGCGCCAGACAAACGCGCATCGAACACGCGATACATATCTGGATCTTCAAAGTCATCGCGGATCATCGGCTTTTGATTATCGAGCTGCAGCCGTTGACAGCAATCAACGACATTTTTGAGCGCCTGAAGGGTGACGTGCTATTGCGCGTTTTCCGGAAGGGAGCTGGTCGAATCGATCCAGGGCAGCATCGAACACGAGACGAAGAGCGACGCGCTGCATGAGACGCAGATGCTGGATGAGCGGCGTCTCAGCAGCCTCGCGACTACACGAATCACCAGTCATGGAGTTCTTCATGAGAGCCTTGCGCATAGAAAAACACGACAAATCACTGCCAGCTTACTCATCGCCCCCAGCGACGTCGCAGCGACGTACGCTGGAAACACTGTTTCGCCATCCATCGGCGCAAAATGTCGAATGGGGCGATGCACTCGCGTTATTTGAGGTTCTTGGTGAGGTAGAGCACAAGCACAACGACAAGTGGACGCTGCAAGTCGGTGGGGAACGCCTATTGATGCATCAGCCGCACGGCAAGGATTTGACCGAATTGGAAGTGATCGAGCTGCGGAAATTTCTGCAACGGGCTGGTTGGTCTGCGAAAGGTGAAATGGGAACACATTGCGAAGTCACTCAAAAACCAACGAGCCTTTTGTTAGTCGTGGATCACCACGAGGCGAAAATTTATCACATCGGCGCGGATCCGCATGATGCTACCCGACGGGAAATCAAACCTTACGACCCTCATCACTTCCTGCATCACCTTAAGCACAAGGATCAGGATCGTGAGCGCGGCCAGCGCGCAGCGGAAGATCCTAGCTTTTATGTGCGCATTGCGGCGGCGCTGGCTACCGGTGGAAGCATCATCGTGGTTGGCCATGGCAACGGCCACAGCAACGCAGCGCATCGCTTGGTCGAGTATTTGCACGCGCACCATCCCGAAACCTATGCACGCATTGTCCGCGAGGTGGCCGATGATTTATCCAGCATCACCTCAGCCAAACTCCGGGAAATCGTTGGGCAGACGGCATGATGATGCGCTGCCAGGTCGATACTTGCCCAGCGGCGGCTAAGTCTCCTTGCGTGCAAAAGCCGAGTGGTTCGCCGCCTTCGTTAGAAGTAAAGCGAACCTTGCTTAACGGCAAAACTGCGTTGCTGGATCTCCGTCAGATGCGCGAAGCGGATCTAATATCAATCGACGCGGGCATTTCGTCGTTCGATCTGATGACCAATGCGGGCACCGCAGTGGCCGGCGTCATCACTACGCGCTGGACCTCGCGTCCTCTGCTAGTGCTGTGCGGGCCAGGTAATAACGGCGGTGATGGTTTTGCGGTGGCACAGCAGCTTATCGAAGCAGGCTGGCCGGTTCGGGTCGCAATGCTCGGCTCACGCGATGATTTGAAAGGTGAAGCACGTCGCCACGCGGAGCGCTGGCAAGGCAATGTCGAATCGCTCAATCCGAACGTACTGAAAGGTGCCGAGTTGATCGTCGATGCGCTATTTGGTGCGGGGTTGAGTCGCACGCTCACCGGCGCTGCACTGGAAACGTTGGCTGCGGCAGACCGTGATGGAGTACCGATCATTGCCATCGACGTACCCAGCGGCGTAATGGGGAATACGGGTGCAGTGATGGGAGCCGTGCGCGCCACGCTGACAGTGACGTTTTTCCGTAAGAAGCCAGGCCATCTCTTACTACCCGCACGCAACCTATGTGGCGAGGTGTTCGTGACCGATATCGGTACGCCGTTGTCGGCGCTGGAAGCGATATCCCCCATGACGTTCGAGAATGATCCTTGCCTTTGGCGCGCCGACTTGCCCACGATATCGGACGATGCCAACAAGCACACCCGTGGTCACGCGCTGATCTTTGGTGGTTACCCAATGACCGGTGCAGCGCGAATGGCGGCCCGTGCTGCCGCGCGAGCTGGTGCTGGGCTAACCACTATTGCAGTACCTGAAGTGGCACTCCGCATCTACTCGGCCTCGCTGACAAGCATCATGGTTCGGCCTATCGTGACGCCGGACGATTTTGTACACCTGCTGAATCGCAGCCAGTTTTCGGCGTGGCTCATCGGCCCGGGCGCAGGGGTGGACAAGGAAACGCTTGGGCGCACCTTGGCCATGCTTGCCACGGGTTGCCCCACAGTGATCGATGCCGATGCCATCACCGTATTCCAGGACAATCCCAGCGCGCTTGATCGTGCAATCAAAGGCCCCTGTGTGATGACACCGCACGATGGCGAATTCCGGCGGGTATTCGATCCCTCGGGCGACAAGCTTACGCGCACCCGCGCCGCCGCCAAGCGCAGCGGTGCCGTAGTCGTGTTGAAGGGTAGCGACACCGTTATTGCCGCACCGGATGGCAATGCCATCATCAACACCAACGCACCGGCAACGCTAGCCACGGCCGGTTCAGGCGACGTACTCGGCGGCATCATTCTCGGCCTGATGGCGCAGGGTATGACAGCATTTCTTGCCGCCGCCGCTGGTGTGTGGTTGCACGGTGCCGCGGCGGCTGAGTTCGGACCAGGTCTGCTAGCGGAGGATCTGCCAGATCTGCTTCCGCGTGTCTTCCACCGACTGGCCTCAGAGGGGAACTGATAAACGCTTTGCGAGCATAGATCGAATTCCGCGGCATTCCTTCCGTACAAAAGGCTCAGCCACCCGTATTATAGATCTAGCGTATGGATGACTTGGGTGGCATCTTCCGAATCGCGCGTGCATCGGAAACCGAGGTACTTAGCCAGCTCACGCATCGGTTCATTGGCTGCAGAGTCCATCGAGAACATCTGACGAAAGCCGTTTTGACGCGCCAAGTCGATTAGATGCCGCATCAAGGCCACGCCTAGGCCACGATGTTGCCAGTCGTCGGCGACTGTCACTGCACACTCGCAATGTTTGTCATCGCCCGAAGCACTGTACCGGCTCACCCCGACCTCGCGCAGTGTACCGTTGTCGTGCACCAGAGCGACGAAGGCCATGCTGTTGTGGCAGTCAATGTTTACAAGTTGGTCAAGCAGCGATGGGCTCGCCTCACGAATCTCGCCGAGAAAGCGAAAATGGCGCGATTCAGTCGACAACCGATCGATGAATTTTCTTTCGCGCTCGCGATCTTCGGGACGAATTGGCCTTAGCAATACGCGACTTCCGTCGCTCAACTTTTCGAGCCAATGATCGCCTTCAAGTTCAGCAATGCTAGGTAGCTGCCCAGTTGGAATGGCTGACATTGTGCGATCTCCTTCAGTAGCTAAACGCGGCTCGGTCGGCAACTACCAGAGCACCCAAGATCATCGTTCGCCAACGCCCGCAACACCAAAGCCCAATCGAGATCGATAGAAACCAATACCGCAAGCGGCTTACAAGGTGGCTTGGCAAGCAAAAATCAAATAGCGTCGGATTCAAGCCGACAATTATGTCAATACGATGCGCGTGCGGGAGTTTGTACGTCTGTGCGCTATCGCACTCAGCGCAAAATGAGGTCCAGCAGATGAGGTAATACTGCTGGACGCTAGCTCAATTCGTCTGGCAACTCTGCATCATT
>Ga0302313_10001020_pt1 | contig 22208 bp, 19 predicted proteins | sample III_Palsa_N2_2_FD_200454 | JGI IMG/M metagenome (GOLD analysis project Ga0302313, IMG submission 200454) | Peat permafrost microbial communities from Stordalen Mire near Abisko, Sweden - III_Palsa_N2_2 | ecosystem: Environmental > Terrestrial > Soil > Palsa > Peat permafrost | place: Sweden...
AGATGGCCTTGTATTCATGCAGGTCTTCTTTCGTGATCAAACCATGGCCGCGCATGGATGTGGCGATCAGGTTGGCAGTCTTGCCGTCGTAGAAGTCTTTGGCACCCTCGTTGGCGATACGCGTCAACACAGCGGCGAGGTCCGCCTGCTTGAAGTTGACGCCCTGCTTGAGATTGCCAAAGTAGGTATCGAAGTTGGTCTTGCCTGCGAAGTCTTTAGCGGAAGCGTCACGGCGTTGCTGCAACTGCTCGCTCACTTCGAAGCCGTCGGTAGCGTATTTGATGGCGGGGGCCAGTACCTGCTTCCACTTCAGCTTGCCGAAACGGCGCTGCGCTTCCCACATGCCTTCGACCGTGCCCGGCACACCCACGGCGCGATAACCGAAGAGGCTCATGCCCTTGACGACCTCGCCCTTGTCGTCGAGATACATATTGCGTGTGGCCGCAAGCGGCGCCTTCTCGCGATAGTCGAGGAAGTAGGGTTTGCCGTTGACATACAGCGTCATGAAGCCGCCACCGCCAATGTTGCCGGCTTCCGGATACGTCACGGCAAGCGTAAAGGCAATCGCCACGGCGGCGTCGACGGCATTGCCGCCTTCCTTGAAGATCTGCTCGGCGGCATCGGCGCTGAACTTGTCGGCCACGGCGACGGCCGAGGCATCCAGAACGGTGGCTTGCTGAGGGGCCTTGGCATACGCCGGGGCGGTCTCGAGAAAACCGCTTGATACGGTAAAGAATGCGGCTGCTGCAAATGCACTAGCGGACAACTTTACTTTGCCTACTGACATTGACTGTCCTCCTTGACCATTCCCTGACTAAACGAAACGTCTGCCTTGGGCTTATAGCACGCTCGACAACGTTTGCGAAGGCACAACCTGTAGTCCTAACTTTGCCGTGCTGCAGTGAAGCCACTTGTTCGCGTCGTTTGAGCGCACGCCTCGTATGTGCCTCATGTCCCTCATGCAACGCTTACGCACGCCCCCGGGTCCCCTTTGCGATCTCATCGCCGCTACCCTGCGGCAGACGCGCCGTCACAGGAATAGAGCCGAGCGAGAACAATCCCACCACCAGAAATGCAGGCCAGAAGTCCGACCATACGATCGCAGGATGCCCCTGCAGATGATGCGAAATCTCCAGCACCATGCCGCCGATCGTCACGCCGAGCCCAAGCGAAATCTGCTGGATCACGCTCGCCACGCTGGTGGCGCGGCCGATGTCGCGGGCAGGGATATCCGCGTAGGCAAGCGTATTCAGCGAGGTGAACTGCAGCGACGGGAAGAAGCCGCCGAACAGTACGATGCACCAGATAGCCCAATGCGGCATGCCGGGGAAAAACAGTCCGTAGACGGCAATCGCCAGGCCCGCGAGGCCCGCGTTGACCATCAGCACCTTGCGGAAGCCGAAGCGCTCGAGCACCCGCGAGGCAGCCGCCTTCATGAAGAACGAACCGAACGCCGAGGCACAGGTAATCGAACCCGAGACGAAGGCAGTCATGCCAAGCCCTTCCTGTAACGCCAACGGCAGCAGAAAAGGCACCGCGCCGAGACCGATACGAAACAGCGAGCCGCCTAGCACGCTCGCATGGAAGCTAGGAATGCGCAGCAGGCGCAGATCGAGCACCGGCAGTTCAACGCGGCTCGCATACAGCCAGTACAGGAGCAGCAACGCGGCGCCTGCCGCGCACATGCCGAGCGACAGGCTGTTCGACACCAGTTCGCCGCCCACCAACGACGCGCCCAGCATAAACAGCGAAGCACCGGCCGCCGACAACACAAAGCCAAACCAGTCGAGCCGTCCCGGATGCGCCTCGCGGGCATTGGCGATGTGCTTGTTGGTGAGCCAGATGCCGAGCACGCCGATCGGAATGTTGATAAAGAAGATCAGGCGCCAATGCAGATAGGTAGTGATGAACCCGCCGAGCGGCGGCCCAAGCACGGGCCCGAGCAACGCAGGCACCGTCAGGTAGTTCATGGCCCGGATGAACTCCGACTTCGGCAACGAGCGGAAAATGATGATGCGTCCGACCGGCACCATCAACGCACCGCCGAGACCTTGCACGAAGCGCGCAAACACAAACGTGCCGAGGGAGCTTGATGCAGCGCACATCAGCGAGCCGGTCATGAAGATGCCGATTGCCGTGCGAAACACCGTGCGCGAACCGAAGCGGTCGGCCACCCAACCGCAGATGGGAATGAAGACGCCGAGGCCGATCACATAACTCGTGATGGCAAGCTTAAGTGTAATGGGACTTTGGCCGAGGTCGCGCGCGAGAACCGGGAGCGAGGTCACGATGACTGTGCCGTCCACGTTTTCCATGAACATCGCACATGCGACGATCAACGGAACGATGAATGCACCCAGGGCGAGAGGCATTGGCAAGACGACGGCTGACGAAACCGTCGGCGTAAAGGCGCAATTATCGCATTGCCCTGACAACAGATGTTGTTAAGGAAGGTGATTTACACAGCACGGCATGCTGTTGTGAACCTGCGTGGGATTTGTGCGAGATGGTTGAGGATGCAACGAAGCGTGCAGAAAACAAGTGTGCCGGCATCGGCCGGCACACTCACAATCACATAGAAACGCGGCAAGCGAAGCTTAACGCGGCGCTGTGACCAGCGGCTGCAATTGCGGCAGGATCTCGGTGCGGGCACGCACGACATCGTTCGGGAAGTCGATCTCGATCCACGGTGCGCCGGTCACGTCGGCAGTATCGAACACCTGGCCGCCCTCGAGCAGCAGGTCGCGTACCGCTTCTTCGTGCGGCAGGTTCGAGCGGCCGCTATCGATGTAGCCCGCCACGATCTGCGCAAAGCGCTGCGCGGTTTGCTCGCGGAAACGGAAGAACCCGACCGACTCGCCAATCGTGTCGTACTCGAGGTTAACCGCGAGCTGCTTGCGCAGCTCCACTGGCACGCCGTCTTTCAGACACAGCTTGACGGGCTCGTCGCCCGCTTCGAAATCACGGTCGATCAGCAGCCGGTTGGCCGTCTCGCCCGCCACCAGGGCGTTCAGGATGCGCTCGTCATACAGCACGTCGGCGTCCATCAGCAAGACGTCGCCGCCGCGCGTCAACGCGTCCGCCACGGTGTGCACCGTCAGCACGCTGCCGAGGTCGAAACGCGGGTTGATCACCGTCTCGACCGGGTGCGGCCAGTTGATGCGCTTCAGCTCTGCCGCGACCAGTTCCGGCTGGAACCCCAGCGCCAGCACGACGTCGGTCACGCCAGCGGTTTCGAGCATCTGCAGATGCCGCTCGAGCAGGCTCACGCCGTCGAACTGCAGCAGACACTTCGGGAACTGTTCACCAGGCGGAAGCTGGAGACGCAGGCCAAGGCCCGCAGCGAGAATAATGGCACGCATGCGCGGTCCCTTTCTAAAAGTAAGATTTGTCGACAGCCGGCACCCGCGTCGCGCGCCGACGCTGCCAGTTTCTTTCACTGAAATGCAAGTACAACAGGCCCGGCAAGCCCAACAGGAGCTCGCGGGCGCGCTTGGCAAGCGACAACGCCAGCGCCGCCTCCGGCGGCAAGCCAACGAGCGGCGCGAGCAGCAGATAACCGCCCTCCTGCACGCCAAGCGAACCGGGAATCGCAAACGCGGCGCCGCGAATCGCCTGACCCAGGCTTTCGAGCAGCAACGCGTCGATCCAGCCCACCGGATGGCCGAGGAAGCGCAGCGCGAGCCACACTTCCACGGTGCCGACGATCCAGCCTACCAGGCTCAGCGCAAAACTCGCCAGCACACGGGCGCGGTCGCGATAGAGCGCCTGCACGGCACCGTCGACAGCGTCCGCGCGCATGGTCAGTGACGACCAGTCGCGCTTGCCGAACACCTTCGACACCACCCGCAAAAGCCGCCCGAACAGGCCGCGCCGCTGGGCGAAGAAGAACAGTGCAATCATTCCTGCGAGTATAGCGGTGGCAATAAAAGTCGCGGTTCGCAGGTCGTGCAGCGCACCTTGCGCCGCATAGGCGCCGAACAGCAGCAGGCCGAGCACGGCAAAGACGATTTGCGCGAGCGCCTGCATCGTGGTACTGACCGTGATCGCAGCGGCTGCATCGCGCATGCGCATGCCGCGTTGCGACAGTTGCCGCACGATTACCACGGGGCCACCGATCTGCCCTGCCGGCAAAAGGCTGTTGACCGACTCGCCGGTCCAACGCGCGAGCAGCGCATCGAGCGCGCTCACGCCATCGCGGCGACGGTCGAACAACACGGCAATCGCTGCTGAATCGAGCACCAGCGGCACGAAATGGAATGCGGCCACCAGCGCGAGGCCCCAACCGGCCACCATCAGCGTCGAGGTAACGGAACCGAGGCCCTGCCAGGCGAGCAGCGCGACGAACAGCGCCACGCCGATCGTCAGCAGGATCATGGCCGCGCGAGTCATGCGCCGGCCCCTTTGCCTTTGATCATCTGACGGAACACCTGGCGGAAGCCGAAGTAGGCGATCGCGTCTTTCATGTTCGAGATGAAACGGCGCCACGGGCGCATGTTCGGATCGGTGACATATTCGAACGTCAGCGAGACGCGAAATTCGTTAGCGGCCGCCGGCGTGATGCGGTGGCGCAGCTTGTCGCCGTCGAAAAACACCAGGCCGCCCGGCGGAATCTGTACGGAGCCGGGCACGTCCGGCACGTCGGGATTGCGCGTATGCAGTTCGTAATCGAGACGGCACGACGATTCGTCGATCACGCCAAGCAGCAGCGTATAGCGGCGGCCGTCGTAGTACGAGGTGTCGTAGTGCCATCCAATATGGTCGCCCGGCCGCATGTAGTAGTACAGCGCATAGGCGTGCGGGTCGTCGGCCGGCGAGACCATCAGCTTGTCGCCGCTCAACTGCTCCAGCCAGCCGATCAGCTCTTTCGAGCGATACAGCTCGGCAATGAACGGCGCGAGACGGTCGATCGTGTGACGGCTGACGCTGCCGCCCTGCTTGTGTCCCGGGAGGTAGTTGCGGTTCACCTCGTCGAGCAGCGCGCGGGCGCTTTGCACCAGTTGCGCCGTCACCTCGGGCGCCAGGAAGTCTTCCATGTAGAGGAAGGCGCCCTGGTCGGCGAAGCTCTTGTGCAGACCTGCCGTGTCGAACTGGCGTGTACGGCCGGCCACTGCGCGATCCGCCTCGGGAGCCGCCGCGGGTGCTGGCGCGCCGGATACCTGCTGGAACGAGGCCTGGCTGACCACGTGTTCTTCGACCTGCGTACTCATTGGCTAACCTGCATCTGACTGGTCTCGGCCACTGGGCGTGCAGTGCGACGCAGCGCGCGGCGATAGTCGACGATCACCCAGATGGCAAAGAGCGGCGCGCCGATCGAAGCAGCCACGACGAACGGCGTGATGATGCCGGTCAGCGTGACGAGCGGCAGCAGATACAGCACGTCTTCGGTCTCGAAACCGGCCACCGTTGCCTGTTTGGTACCCGACTTGCCTTCCATGTCTTCAATCCGCATACGCAGGAAGAAAATCACGGCGACCGCCACTCCGGCGAGGCCTCCAAGGAGGCCGCCCGGCAAGACCCGACCGGCTTCGTGCACCGGGCCAATGCCGAGGCCCAAGCCGACGAACAACAGGACCGTCACCAGCGCGTCGCAAGCCAGGTCGTAAAAATGACCGATCCGGCTCGACTTGCCGCTGATGCGCGCGAGCTCGCCGTCCGTGTGGTCGACGAAATTCGACAACACGATCAGCAGTGCGCCCGCGTTGGTCCAGGCAAAACCGCCACGGGCCAAGCCCAGCGCGCCTGCCACGCCGATCAGGAGGCGCAGGGTAGTGAGGTGATTAGGCGTGACAAACGTGTTCACAAGCGGCGTCACGAGCCGGCGGGCGAGCCTCGCGTCCCACGTTGTTGGGACCGGAACGTTTTTTAAGGGTATTGGTCGCGAATTCATAACCCGGAAATATATACGGTTACAGGAAACCTTGCTCTTCTCCGCAACAAAAATCCCTCTAACCGTTGACAGGGGCGGACCTCAGCACAAATCCCCGAACGTTGGTAGAGTGCGAATCCAGTTGCGCCTGTAACGCTGTGTAATCCAGAAGCGCAACCCCGCGCGGAGGCCTTTCCAGTCTTGCCACGCGGCGAATTCGCCATTTCGATCACGCTACCCCGAAGGCTATGAAGCACGTTTTTTCGACCGCCCTGCTCGTCTTGTCCGCGACAGCCCTGCCGCTTGCCGGCCACGCCGCCACGGCGCTCGACGCGTCGCTTGCCTGCAACGAATCTGGCCACCAGTTCATTGCGGACCTCGCCCAGCAGCAATTGATCGACGCAACACCGACGCGCGTCGAAAGCAATTCGATCAATGCATTCAAGCCGGCCAAAGGGGCCGATCTGACCGCCTTCGGCTTTCACGTGTTCGCGGTGGTCGGCTTCGAAAAGGACGATCCGATGTTCCGTACCGGCGACGGCGAGCCGCTTGCCAATTCGGCCTACGGCGCCGTGGTTTGGGGCAGCGATTCGAGCGTGCAGGACGCGATGACACAGGCCGGCAGCACGGCGGCGATCGTGCATCACGTCGCCCCACACGTCACGGCAATTTTCTGCAAGCGGAATTGAGACGGGCGGTAGCGCCGCGCCTGGACGTTTAATTCGGCTTTAGCGCCGATTCAGTTCGGCCGACGGAAGCCGTCTTCCACCCACGCCGTAGCGTTTGCTTTGCCTAGCTTGAAGTTCGGCGCCACCTTCACCTGCGCGAGCTGCTCGCCCAAGGCGTCGAACGCGGTCAGCAGCGCGTAGGGATCATCTTCGCTCGGCACGATGTCGAGCGTGACCGCCAGCTCCCCATCGCCGGACGGCGAATCTACCGTGACCCGCTTGTGCAGCATGGCGTGCAACTGCTGCTCATGGCGGCGCAGTACCTCCGACGCCGTCTTCACCAATGTATTGAAAGCACCCGTGTCGAGCGGCTTCGGGTTCTTCTTGTCACGCCCCATCGTCCATGGTCCGACCAACGCAGGTTCCGCCTCCCCGTCCTTGATCATTTCCACCGCCCAGCCGTCGTCGTCCTGGTTCTTGATGACGCGCGCCGTCCAGCCGTCATCGCGCCACAAACGCGCGTCGTGCTGGGTCTCGGGCACTTCGGGGAGGTCTTCCGTCGCGGAATAGGCAGCGGTGTCGGGCGAAGGAAGGGGCTTTTCGGTCATTGCAGGGTCGCTCAGGTTCGGAACAGGTTCATCAGCACAAGGCTCAGGGTTCGATTCTACCTGTCCGCGCGGCCGCCAAGGACGGCCTACTCCTTTCGGTCGAGGCGCCCGATTCTTTCCATTTATAGAAAAATGTTTTTCAAAATTACCCGGAACTTATAATCGAATTCGATATGGAATAAAAAAACGCGGCCCGAAGGCCGCGTATAAACAGATGAAAAAGACACCCTCGGTCAAAGGGTGCGCTTAATTGTAAATCGAGTAACCCAGCGTAATCACAGCGTCAGATGGAATAATCTATTTCCTGAAACTCAAGAATCAAAATGCTGTCGCTCAACCAATATTCCGTAAGGCTCTCAGCCGCCAGGAACGGGCGTCGCGCATGTACAACATCAAAACAGTTGACAGCATCGTGACACCCAATAAATCAAACAGAAATTCACTTTATTTACTTGCACTTACGTCTGATCAAACGCGCCATTCCTGATTCGGAAAAGCATTGTTGCGTCATCCAACGTTAATCAATGGATTAGACGTAATACACTTCGCTGCGAATCACTAGGCGGCCGGCGGCATCGGCATTAAGTCCTATATCGCGATTCTCTACGGACTGTCTCGGAGTTAAAAAGCATGAAAAAAACCCTTATCATCGCGGGCATCATGGGCGCGTTCGCCATCAACGCCCACGCACAAAGCAGCGTCACACTGTACGGCACGCTGGACGCCGGCCTGGTCTACACGAACAACCAGGGTGGCCACAACAACTGGCAACAAGGTAGCGGCACGGTGTCGGATACGTACTTCGGCCTGCGTGGCAGCGAAGACCTCGGCGGCGGCCTGCATGCCATCTTCACGTTGGAAGACGGCTTCAACATTAACAACGGCCAGTTCAACGAAAGCAACACGTTGTTCAACCGTCAAGCTTTCGTTGGCCTGCAAAGCGACCAGTACGGTACGCTGACCCTCGGCCGTCAATATGACTCCGTGGTCGACTACCTCGGCCCGCTGTCGGAAGCAGGTTCGGGCTACGGCAACAACCTCGCCGCTCACCCGTTCGACAACGACAATCTCGACAACTCGTTCTCGATCAAGAACGCAGTCAAGTACCAGAGCGCGAACTACGCCGGTTTCCACTTCGGCGGCTTGTACGGCTTCAGCAACGACGCGGGTGGTTTCGCGAACAACCGCGCATATAGCGCCGGCGCTTCGTACACCAATGGTCCGTTGAACGTGGCTGCTGCCTACCTGCAACTGAACAACTCGCTGGGCAGCACGAACTCGGGCGGCGCAGTGTCGGCAGGCGCGGGCAGCGACGCCAACCTGACGGCAGTAACGCAGCGCACGTATGGCGTGGGCGCGAACTATTCGTTTGGTCCGGCTACGGTTGGCCTGCTGTGGACTCATACGCAGGACGACAACCTGATCGCTGGCGACCAGAACGGCGTGGGTTTCACGGTGCCGACGGGTACGAACCTGCACCTCGACAACTATGAAGTCAACGGCAAGTACGCTCTGACCCCGGCCCTGAGCCTGAACGCAGCGTACACGTTCACGAACGGCCATGCGACGGGCGGCACGAGCGATGGCGATCCGAAGTGGCAAACCGTTTCGCTGCAAGCTGACTACTCGCTTAGCAAGCGCACCGACTTCTACCTGGAAGGCGTGTACCAGCATGCGTCGGGCACGCTGGGCGATGGCAGCGCGAACGTGGCTATGATCAACACGCTGTCGCCGTCGTCGAACGGCAACCAGGTGGCAGCGACTGTCGGTCTGCGTCACCGCTTCTAACGAAGCCGCAGGCCGGGTCGAACGATCCGGTCTGCTGAGACTGTTGAAAACGCGCGCGTGATTGTGTCACGCGCGCGTTTTTTTATGGACGCGCGAAATGCACAAGTGTCGAACCGTCATGCATACGCAGGTATACTTGATGCAGCCGCCTTCCACGTTGCTTGCCTCGTCAGGCGCTCGCCGCGGTTGACCGGCGGCTTCGTCGCGGAGCACCACGTTCTCCGCCCATGGCCCAGTTCCCGCGCCCGGCCGGGAGCGCCGACGATCCAATCATGAAAAAACTTCTTCTTTTGCTCGTCCCCACTGCTCTCACACTTGCAGCCTGCGGCTCGTCCGGCCCTACGCGCGATGCCTCGCAACCGCTCGTGTTCGTGACGTCGCAGCGCACCACCTCCGACATTACACAGTGCCTGGAGAGCCGTCTTTCGCGCGTACGGGCGTCGTCCGTGGGCGGTGCGACCGAACTGGCCGTTGGATCGGATTCGAACACTTCTTACTTCGTGACGCTCACTCCTGTCAGCGCTGGGTCCGTGATCAAGGTGATGCGACCGGCCAACTCGCCGGACGATCCGCCGGAACCGGAAATGCGCTTCGATATCGCGCGCTGCGCGACTTAAGTGGCGGGCGTTGCGTCTGCGTCTGCGTTTTGCGCTTTGCGGCGATCGCCGCTTGACGAATGTGAGTGAGTCTCTCGCGCCGCGCCTGCACTGCACGCGCGGCGCTGTCTTTTTGTGCTGGCATCTGCGAATATAGCGGCCCTTCGTATTCGTACTCAGGTGGCGCTCGTAGCGCCGCGCACTTCCGATGGCATCGAACAAAGCACATCACGCCACCGGCTTCGCGGCCGGTGTTATCGCCGCAGCCATTGTTGCGCGCAGTGGCGCGGGCGGTCCATTTCATCTGTGGGTGTTGTTGAGTTTTATCGCCGCCGTAGCCGGCGGTACGGCTCCCGACTGGATGGAGGTGGCATGGTGGTCTCGCAAGCGGCGCTTGTGGATCACTCACCGCACCGTCACGCATTGGGGCATTGGGTGGGTCGTACTGCTGGTGTTGTCGTATCGTTGGCTTGGGCAGTTGCATCCGTTTGCTGCAATCGCGTTTGGCTTCGCTTGCGGCGGCTTGATGCATTTACTCGCGGATTGGCCCAACCCGCTTGGCGTGCCATGGATTGCAGGGCGTCACTCGCTTAACTGGTGGAATAGCGGGCACTGCGATCTGCTGGTGGTCGGGGCTTCCTGGATCGCTGCGTGGTTTGTGGCGGGACATGTGTGGCTGCATGGCGTGCATGGGTTTGCGTTGTTGCAGCATTTGCGGGTGGGGTAGGGGTTATCGATGGCACAGCACGCGCCACCGCAATCTTCACGCCCCGCCAAACGCGTCAAGCGTCCGCTTCAGCCGCAGCACACCTTCTTCGATATCGCTCACGCCAGGCGCCGCAAACGACAATCGCAATGACGCGACGTCAACATTGTCCTTATAGAACGCGACGCCAGGCACAAACATCACGTTCTGTTCGATACACGCCTTCAGATAAACGGACGCGTCGAATCCGTCGCTAAGCCGTCCCCAAACGAACATCCCGCCCGCAGGACGATGAAACGCAATCTCATCTTTCAGATGAGTCTGGAGCCCATCGCACAGCGTCGTGCATTTCAACGCGTAGGCCGCGATGATCTGCGGCAGATGCACTTCAAGCGCACCGCTCGCAAGATATTCCGCTGCAATCACCTGAGTCAACGACGAGGTGCACAGATCCACGGTCTGCTTGGCGACCGTACAACGCCGCAGAATCTCCGCATGTGCCACAGTCCAGCCCACGCGCAAACCCGGCGCCACGATCTTCGACAAACTCGAAAAGTGCACGAGCCAATCGCGCGAGCCGGGCACCTGGGCGCTCAACGCGAGCAGCGATGGCACCGCCTCACCCGCAAACCGCAGATCACCGTATGGATCATCTTCGACAACGAGAAACTGATAACGCGCCGCCAGCTTCAGCAATGCAATCCGGCGGTCATGGGAAAGCGTCGCACCGGTCGGATTCGCAAACGTGGGCACCGTGTAAAGCAGCTTCGGCGGACGCTTGAGCGCGCCCGCTTCAAGTAGCTTGACCAGCGCAGCCACGTCAAGGCCGTCCCGATCGACCGGGATCGTGATCACCTCGGCTTGCTGCAACTTGAGCGCCTGCAGCGTCGCCGGATAAGCTGGCTGCTCGACCAGTACGACATCGCCAGCGCCCACCATTACACGCAGCAGCAAATCGAAGCCTTGCTGCGAGCCCGTTGTCACCAGCAATTCCTGTGGCGTACACGGCGTGCCGCGCCGCGTCATCAGTCTGGCGAGTTCCTCTTTGAGAACCGGCAGGCCGTCGGTCGGGCCGTATTGCAGACAGAGCGCGCTCTGCTGCGATGCGCGCGCCGTCGCCGCATCAAGGCCAGCACGATCGAACAGATCGCTCGCCGGATAGCCGCCTGCGAACGAGATCATGCCCGGCTGTCCCAGGTACTTGAACAGTTCACGAATCGGCGAGCCAGTCGGTGCTTCGAACGGTGGGGTGAACGAGTACATGGTGTCGTAGTGGTAGCCCGCAGGCTCGTGGCCGACGGTTAAGTGAGTGGGCGAAAAGTCTAGCCTTAAGGGCTTGGGGCGCTCCGCGATCCAGCGCCAGCATCGATTGTGGTCAGCAACCCCGCGCGCGGCAAACGATATCTAATCACTACGTTTTGAGTTTTCGGAATCACTCAGCGCAAAGAAAAACCCGACGCGAGGCCGGGTTCAACGAGCGTATTGCCAAGAGGCGCCGGCAACATGAGATAGGCAACGCAACCGCGCATGTCCGCACCTAGACAACGTTCTTTTCGACGATCGGCCGGTTCTCCAGCACGCGCTCAAAATTAAGCGACGACAGATCGAGCGTCGTATAACGCCCGTTCAGAATCAGTTCACTGACCCCGCGCCCCGTGGCCGGCCCTTGCTGCAGGCCATGACCGCTAAACCCGTTGGCAAAGATACAGTTATCGACCTCCGGGTGATGGCCGATAATCGCGTTCTGATCCAGCACGTTGTATTCGTAGTAGCCCGACCAGCAGTTCTGTACGCGCAACGCTTCAAATTGCGGCACGCGATGCGCCAGCGTCGGCCAGATCACCTCATCGAACAGCGCATGGTCGACTTCGTCGAGCGGCAGATCGTCCGGATCGTTATCCGCACTCGGCGACGTCCCGCAGATAAACGACTTGCCTTCGGGGCGGAAATAGACGCCAGTCGGATCGATCAGCAACGGGCAATGTCCCAGTTGCGCGGGCGAACTGACGTTGAAAATACTGCGGCGGCGCGCGAACACCGGAATGTCGATGCCGATCATCTGCGCGACCTTGCGCGACCACGCTCCCGCTGCGTTCACCACCACGTCGCAGGGGAACGTTTCGCCGCCCGCCGTCATAACTTGCGTGACACGCTTGCCATCGCGGTCCAACGCTGTCACAGCATCGGCCACGTAGCGCGCGCCGAGCGCCTGCGCCTTCTTGCGCAAAGCCTGCACCAGGCCATAACCGTCGAACCAACCCTCGCCGCTTTCGCCATAGGCGCCCGCCACCAGATCCTCGGTATTGAGCCACGGGAAACGTGCCTGCAATGCCGTTTTCTCGAGCAGACTGATATCGGCGCCAAGGCTTTTTTGCAGCGCATGATTTTCGCGCAAGGTCGGCTCGCCAGCCGGCGTGGCGAGGAACAGGTAGCCGCCTTCATGCAGATCGATCGAAGGTTTCGCGCCGTCGATCTCCAGACGCTCGCCGATCGAACGCAAAAACTCGATGCCGAACAGCGACATCTGGATCGAAAGCGGTGTCGAGAACTGCTGACGAATCGACGCCGCGGACAACGCCGACGACGAGCGTGCATAGGTCGGATCGCGCTCGATCACGGTGACGCTCACGGTCGGGTCCGAAGCCCGCAAAAAATACGCGATCGAGCTGCCGATCACGCCACCGCCGACGATTACGACTTTCGAACTCACGACAAGGCTCCACCGAAAGCAGGCGCTGACCGCGTGAACCACGCGGTCAGCCGGAAAATCAGTCGATATTGAAGTCGATACCCTGCGCGAGCGGCAGCGCCGACGAATAGTTGACCGTGTTGGTCGCGCGGCGCATATACGCCTTCCACGCATCCGAACCCGATTCGCGGCCGCCGCCGGTTTCCTTCTCGCCGCCGAACGCACCGCCAATTTCCGCACCGCTCGGTCCGATGTTCACATTGGCAATCCCGCAATCGCTGCCCGCCGCCGACAGGAAACGCTCCGCTTCACGCAGATCCGTCGTGAACACGCACGAGGACAGCCCGTGCACCGCAGCGTTGTTCGCGTCGACCGCATCCGCGAAATCCGTATAGCGCAGCACGTAGAGAATCGGCGCGAAGGTTTCCTTCAGCACAACTGCCGTTTGCGACGGCATTTCGACGAGCGCCGGGCGCACGTAGTAACCGCTTTCGTAGCCCTTCACTTCGACGCGCTCGCCGCCGAACACCTTGCCGCCTTCCGCGACAGCCTGCTGCAATGCTTCCTGCATGCGGTTGAACGACTGCTTGTCGATCAACGGACCCATCAGCGTGCCCTTTTCGAGCGGGTTGCCAATCGGCACCTTGCTGTAGAGCTGCTTCAGACGTTCGATGGTCTGTTCATACACGCTGTCGTGCACGAACAGGCGGCGCAACGACGTGCAGCGCTGGCCCGCGGTGCCGACCGCGGAGAACAGGATGCCGCGCATCGCCAGTTCATGATCGGCGCTTTGCGCAACGATGCCGGCGTTGTTGCCGCCCAGTTCGAGCAGCGAACGGCCAAAGCGCTTCGCCACTTCGACGCCCACCGTACGGCCCATTTCAGTACTGCCGGTAGCGCTGACGATCGACGCACGCGGATCGGCAACGAGTTTCGCGCCCACGTCGCGGCCACCGTTGATCAACGCGGTGAGGCCTTCCGGCGCATCGCCGAATTCCTTCAGCGCCTCGGCGAGGATCTGGTTGACGGCCAGCGCGGTGAGCGGGGTCTTTTCAGACGGCTTCCAGATCACGGCGTTGCCGCACACCAGCGCCAGCGCGGCATTCCACGACCACACGGCGGCCGGAAAATTGAACGCGGAGATCACGACGCAGGTGCCCATGGGGTGCCACGATTCGGCCATCCGGTGGCCCGGACGCTCCGAAGCGATGGTCAGGCCGTATAGCTGACGCGACAGGCCGACTGCGAAGTCGCAAATGTCGATCATTTCCTGCACTTCGCCAAGACCTTCCTGGAGGATCTTGCCGGTTTCGAGCGTAATGATGCTGCCCAGCGCCTGCTTTTTCTCGCGCAGACGATTGCCAAGCAGGCGCACCAGTTCGCCTCGGCGCGGTGCCGGCACATTGCGCCAGACGTTGAAAGCGTGCTTCGCATTGGCGAGCGCCGCATCGACGTCGGCGACGGTATGGCTGGCCACGCGGCCAATGAGTTCGCCGGAGATCGGCGAATGAACCGCAATGTCGCCGGCTTGCGCCGCCTGGGCGATGCCGAGATCGGCGAGGATGGTCGAAGCGTTCATAACAGGAATCCCTTAAATTTCCAATGCGAAACAAGAGTAAGTTCGGAAACTATACACGCGGGGGTTTATGGCGGCAAGCGCAATCGCGGCAGGGTCTGGGGCGGAGGCCACGGGTGCACCCGTTCGGTCTGCCTAGAGCCTTGCAGCCTATAGGATAGGCGGATTTTCCGGGATTCGCTCGCGTCGCCGCAAAGGCCCTCGATCAAGGCAATTTCGTTTCCTATAGGAAAAACTCTCGACCCGGAACGTGTTTGAGCCGCGGCTGCCTCGCGCGTCGAGAAACACCTTCAGGCACCACTCCGAGACTCCGGGCGCATCGAATGGATGCCTTCAGGTGCCGGCCATCAACCGGTCGACCAGTGCCCGCGCAAACGGCGGCAAATCCTTGACGCTGCGCACGCAGATTTTAAGCTTGCGCTCCGCCCAGGCGTCGTTCAGGCGCACGAGGGCAATCTGCATGGTCTTTCCATGACGTAACGCGACAGACTCCGGCACGATGCCGATGCCTACACCAGCCTCGATCATTCGACAAGCCGCCTCGAAGTTACCGACCTGAATGCGCAGCTTGAGCCGCACACCCAGCGTATCGGCCGCGCTCGTCACAAACGCGTGAATCGCGCTCGCAGTGGGCAGGCCGACGAAGTTGTCCTCGAGCGTCTGCGCGAAATCGACCGAATGCTCTTGTGCGAGTGCATGGTCTTTCGAGGTGACGAGGATCAACCGGTCGTCCCGATACGGCAGCATCTCCAGATGCTCGGCGTGCATGTTGCCTGCAACGATGCCGATATCCGTCGCGCTATCCGCGACGCCCTTGACGATCTCGCCGCTCAGCACTTCCCGCAAGTCGATGTTGACATCGGGATGGTCGCGCAGGAAATGGCTCAGGACATTGGGCAAGAATTCGCTGATCGCCGTGGTGTTGGCCCAGATCCGCACATGACCCTTGATGCCTTCGCCGTACTCCTGCATATCGCCGGCCAGATGCTCGACGCGCTCGAGCACGAGCCGGGCGTGGTGGACGAACGCCTCGCCGGCTGGTGTCGGCGTCACCCCCTGGCTGGTTCGATAGAGCAGTTTGAAGCCGAGTTGCTCCTCCAGATTCTTGATCCGGTTGCTCGCCGCCGGCGCCGAAAGGTGGGAACGCTCCGCCGCACGGGCAAGATTTTTCGTGTCGGCAACGTTGATGATGAGCCGCAGGTCTACAAAGTCGAAATGCATGACGAAAGCCGATGGAGTGAGCGCCGGTGCGCCGACGACCGCCTAGGGGCGGACGGCAGCAACGCAAAGACCCATCTTAACCGGGCGCGAAACGGCGTTTCAATTAGCCGAATGGCTAGCTTCGGTACGGCCTGTGCGCCCATCGTCTCCGGGACGGAGCAGCGGCAGTCAGCTCCGGCTCCCCCTCACTTCCCTCAAACAAACGCCAGCAGCTTCTCGGCCAGCGCTTGCGGCGCGCTGACCATTGCGTCGTGTCCCGTGGCAATCTCATCCCAAGCCCAGTCCTTCTGCGCTTTCACAAAGTCACGGCTGCTTTGCAAAGGGGCGTACACGGGATCGACGCACTGAATGTAGACCTTCGCAAGCGCGCCGCCCACCGGGCCCGTCAGAGCGATGGGATCGTCGAACGTCTTCAACGGATGCGGTGTGCAATGCCGCTCGAGCAATGCGACCTGATCGGGCTCGAACACGCCGAATGCGCTTGCGGGCGGTACCGGGATGGTCAAACCGTTACTGGTTTCCTGCGCCAGTTGCCTACGCGCCGCGACGTTCTCCGGCGGGAGCCGTGAAAACGCCGTCTGCCCATTAGACAGGACGACCGCATCGAGAAACACCAGTTGGCGAATACGCTGCGGCACGCGATCAGCGGCACCGGCGATTGATATGCCGCCAAAGCTGTGCCCGACCAGAATCACATCGGAGAGGTCGTGCTGCTCAAGCACATCGACGACGTCCTGAATGAAGACCTGCAGATCGATTTGCGGCGACAGCAGATTGCTACGCTCGCCAAGCCCGCTTAGCGTCGGCGTGAACACACGATGCCCGTGCGAGCGCAGGATCTGCGCAACCGCGTCCCAACACCAGCCGCCGTGCCAGGCGCCGTGAACCAGCACATAGGTGCGCGGGTTCGCGTGCGCCGGCGTAGCCGATGGCGTATTGGTAGGGGCGTCGAACTGGGTCAAGGGCGTCTCCTTCGGAAGCTGCGGGTGCGTGCCTCGCGTTGTGCGATGTGTCACGCGGGAGAAGCCGTCAAATCCCGAGGGCTCCGCGCCAGCCGCACTCACATTAAATCACGCGCGCTCCTCTCACGCATTGAAGGCTCTTGCGCAAGGCAAGCCCTAACCAAACCTCACACCCTCGCAGACTGCCGCGTCACCCCTCCCGTCGCCACCTCCACGCCGCCTGCGCCATACATCTCCGTATCCGGTGAAATCTCTTCGAGCGTCTGCTGGCTGGTCTCGATGCGCAGAGCGAGAATTGCCACGCTCATCAGCAGCAACACACCGCCAACCATGGCGAGCACACCCGTCACGCCGAAGTGCGTATACAGCAGTAGCGCGACATAAGGCGTCGTCATCGAAGCAGCCCGTCCGCAGGTCCCGGCGATGCCAGTACCGCGCAAGCGATGCGCCGTCGGAAACAGCTCCGGGATATACCCAAACAGCCCCAGCGTGCAGACCGTGTAAATCGCGGTGACGAGCGCGAACCCGACGAGTGAGATCGCCGCGGGCGCGCGCATCTGCACATAGATGAGGGCCAGCACGATCGTCACGATGGAAAACAGCACGAGGCCGTTACGTCGCCCCATACGATCAGTCACAAAGTAGCCGACCACGGCGCCAAACGGCGCCCCGAACGACATCAGCAGCACAAAGCCGAGCGACTGTACGATCGTCAACCCTTCCTTGACGAAGAACGTCGGTAGCCAGGCCACGAAGCCATACAGCGACATATTGATCGCCATACACGTGAGCGCGGCCACCAGCGTGCGCCCGATCATCCCGCGCGCAAACAGCGCAGACAGCGGCGCCGCAGGTACTTCGTGGCTCACCACGCGCGCCACCGGCGGCAGCTTGCCGATGCGCGCCTTGATCTCTCGCTCGATCGCCGAGACCGTCGCTTCGGCTTCATCGAGGCGACCCACCGTCTCGAGCCAGCGTGGCGACTCCGGCATGCGGTGGCGCAGGAACCAGACGACTAGCGCGCCGACGCCGGCAATCGCAAACATATAGCGCCAGCCCAGATGCGGAATCACCCAGTAGCCGACCGCCGTCGCGCCGAGCAATCCCGAGTTGATGATCAGCGCCAGCAGCGAAGTCCAGCGCCCGCGCGTGGCCGGCGGGACGAATTCGCACAGCGTGCCGGCCGCTACCACCAGTTCCGCGCCGAGCCCGACGCCCATCAGGAAGCGCAGCAGAATCAGCCAATAGATGTTCGGCGCGAAACACGCGGCCAGCGACGCGAGACCGAAGATCGCCAGATTCGCCTGATAGGAATAGCGCCGGCCAAAACGGTCGCCGAGATAACCCGACAGGCCCGCGCCGATCATCATGCCCATGAAGGTCGCGGAGATGAAAAACGAGCCGAGCCGTAAATCGGTGAAGCCCGTCTTGACCATCGCGGCGAGCGAGCCGTTGGCGAGATAGATGTCGAACGCGTCGAGAAACGCGCCCGCGCCGATCAGGCCGAGGATCTTCCAGTGAAAACGACTGATAGGCAGGCGGTCGAGCCGCGCGCCGGAATTAACGGTAGCCAAGCTTTGTCTCCTGTGTCGACCGGGGTTGGCGCTTTCGCTGTCGACCAGAGGTGACGCTTTAGCGCTCACTCTGGTCCTATGCAAAGCACTTACTCCCAGTCTCATGCTCTTGCGGCGAGGTCCGCACGTTCTACGAAGCTTGCGCGGCTGTCTTGGGCGGAACGACAGCTCTAATACGAGCCCCTGGGTGTCACGGCTTCGGTCAGCCTTCTCCAGAGCAGGCTAAGATTGCAATACCCGGCCTAAAGTGGGAATTCGCATTGTTGGAAGCCAGTGTTTCGCTGAGGTTAATGGGGCGCAACGGCTCGGCTCTTTCGCCTCAACCCTGACCGAGAATCCGCCGTGCCTTCAGGATCACAGGCAGATCGACCATCTTGCCGTCGACGGCCACCGCAGCCCCCTTGCTCGCCTCCACGGCCTGCAACACCCGCGCGGCCCACGCCTGATCTGCGTCGCTCCACGCATAAGCACGGTGCACCGCATCGATCTGCTTCGGATGGATGCACAGCTTGCCGCCGAAGCCGAAACGGCGTCCGCGCCGCGCATCGGCTTCGATGACGGTCGCATCGTCGAGCGTGGTCGACACACCATCCACCGGCGCGCCGATTCCGGCCAACCGCGAAGCCAGCACGATCTGCGAGCGGAACAGATGCAATTCCTCCCCATCGCCGTCGATACCCAGATCGATCTGGAAATCGAGCGTCCCGAACACGATGCGGCTCACGCGAGACGCCGCGCACAAGACCGCCAGGTTGGCAAAGCCGCGGGCCGTTTCTACGATCGGCAGCACACTGAGCGCCGCGTGCGCGTGGGCCAACACCGCACTCACCTGCTCTGGCGTCTCCGCCTTCGGCAACACCACTCCGGCGATACCCGGATGCCCTGCGAGCGCGGCGATGTCGTCAGCAAACCAGCGCGTGTCCGAGCCGTTGATACGCACCCATCCCGGCCGCGCGGCATTTGCGGCAGCGAGAACGGCTGCGCGCGCGGCAGGTTTTTCATCGGGCGGCACCGCATCTTCAAGGTCGAGGATCACAGCGTCCGCGCCCGCTGCATGCGCCTTCTCAAACCGCTCGGGACGGTTGCCCGGCACGAACAGATATGAACGCGGCAGCATGGTGCTCATGCAGTCACCTCTTCCGCAAACACCGCTCCGACGCGGGCTTGCGATGCAATCTGCCAGGCCTGCTCGAGCAACTGCGACGCCTCTTCCTCCGAGGCTGCGGAGGAAAACGCCGCCAACCGCTGCAGCTTGGTCGTCAGCTCAGCACGCGTCAGCGTATTGCCGGGGTCTCCTTTAGGCTCATCCACACGGCCGTGGAGCGTGCGGCCATCGCGCGTCTCGACGGTAACCTTGCCGATCCAGCGCGCCGGATAGGCGCTATCCACTTCGGCGTCGAAGGCCATCTCGACCTTGTCGCGGAAGGCGGCGATCGCGGCATCGTCGAAGCCTTGTTCGAACTCGGTCACGCCCGCATAGCCGTGATACGCGACGAGACCCAGCACAGTGCCCATGTTGAACTTGGCCTGATGCACGGTGCGCGGATTGACGACCGGGCCCAGCACATCGATTGCGCCTTGATGCACGTGAGTCGTGACCTTCACGATCTCCTGCGGCGCCAGGGCGTGTTGCTGAACCACCGCGAGCAGCGCGTCCGCCGCAGGATGCGTGTGGCGGCAAGCCGCGTGATACTTGAACGACGTTTCGGCAGTAGCCCAGCGGCTGCCAAGCCGGTCGACCAGACGCGCGGGATCCGCGTCGCTCGACATACCCGCCGCCATCCCCTGCGCCCCTTCGAGGATGTGCGTCGCGCCTTTGAAGCCGTCGCCGGCGAGTTGGGCGGCCATCAGGCCATTAGCCGCGGCCATCGCCGTATGTAGCTGTTTCGAATCCGCCCCGTCGCGCAGGAATTCCCACAGACCGCTCGCCTGGGTGCCTGCCGAGCCGAAAGCGTCCAGCATTTGCGCGGGCGTGAGACCGAGAAGCCGACCTGCGGTAGCGGCGGCGGCCACCGTGCCAGCCGTGCCGGTCGTATGGAACACCTTGTAGTGCGAGCGGCCGAGAAACTCGCCAATGCGAATTCCAACCTCATAACCCGCCACCACCGCCGCAATGAATTCACGCCCCGATACGTGGTTTGCTTGCGCCAGCGCAAGCGCCACCGGGAACACGACGGTGGCCGGATGAAATACCGAACCGTTGTGCACGTCGTCCTGCTCGGCGAAGTGCGAAGCGGCGCCGTTCACCATTGCCGCAAAATACGGTGTCGTGCGACTACGATCGATCAGGACTTCGCAAGGACCCTCTGCGAGAGCGCCGCCCGCCTGGCGTGCAAAGCGCGCGATGCTCTCGACAGGCCGTGCGCCTTTACCGGCAAGCGCCGAGCCTAACCAGTCCACGTAAAGATTGACGGTGCGTTCGACCACCGCGTGGGGGATGGACTCGAAGTCCAGTTGTGCGGCAAATGTCGCCAGCGTACGGCTCGGGTGATCGGTCATCATAGAAGCCTCAAATGGTGCCGGTCACGCGCAGCGCATCGATCTGCGCGCTGTCGTAACCGAGTTCGCGCAGGATCGCGTCGGTGTGTTCGCCTAACGCCGGCACCGGGTCCATGCGCGGGTCAAAGTCGGTGGGCAAGCCTGGCGGCAACAAGGCAGGGATCATGCCGGCCGGCGTGCCGACCTCTTGCCAACGCTCGCGCGCGGCTAGTTGCGGATGCACCCATACGTCGTTGAGCGTATTCATCTGCGCGTTGGCAATGGCCGCCGCTTCCAGTCGCTCGATCACTTGTGCCGCCGTCAACGGCGCGAATGCCTCGACGATCACCGCACGCAGTGCCTCACGTGCCAATGTGCGTTTCGAATTCGATGCGAAGCGCAGATCGGTAGCAAGCTCGGGTTGCACAAGCACCTGCTCGCAAAACAGCTTCCATTCGCGCTCGTTCTGCAGGCCAAGCATCACGATCTTGCCGTCGCCCGCGGGGAACGGGCCATAGGGATAGATGGTCGCGTGTGCAGCGCCAGACAGCGGTGGGGGTGTCTGGCCATCGATAGCGTAGTAGAGGGGATAACCCATCCACTCGACCATACTCTCCAGCATGGACACATCGATGCGGCAACCGCGCCCCGTACGCGCACGCAGCAGCAAGGAGCTGAGGATATTCGAATACGCGTACATGCCGGCCGCGATATCGGCGATCGAGCAACCGGCCTTGGCGGGCTCGCCGGGTGAGCCGGTAATCGACAGAAAGCCAGACTCGCTCTGGATCAGCAGGTCATAAGCCTTCTTGTCGCGATACGGACCGTCCGAGCCGTAGCCGGAAATGTCACACACGATCAGCTTCGGATATTTCTCGCTCAGGGTCTCGTAACCGAGCCCCAACCGGTCCGCTGCGCCCGGGGCGAGGTTTTGCACGAGCACATCCGCGTCGGCGACCAATGCGTCGAGAATCTTCGCGGCTTCCGGCTGCTTCAAGTCGAGTGCAAGGCTCTCCTTCGACCGGTTAGTCCAGACGAAGTGCGAAGACAAACCGTGCACCCGCTCATCGTAGCCGCGAGCAAAATCGCCTACACCCGGCCGCTCCACCTTGATCACGCGAGCGCCGAGATCGGCAAGCTGACGCGTACAAAACGGCGCCGCGATGGCGTGCTCGAGTGTGACAACCTTGATACCGTCGAGGGGTCTCATCTACACTTCACCTTCACAATCAGAACATCAGAACGAACGTGGCAAACCGAGAATATGCTCGGCGACGTACGAGAGAATCAGGTTCGTCGAGATCGGCGCAACCTGATACAGGCGCGTTTCACGAAACTTGCGCTCAACGTCGTATTCGCATGCAAAGCCATAACCGCCGTGGAATTGCAGGCAGGCGTTCGCGGCTTCCCACGAGGCATCCGCGGCCAGCAGTTTCGCCATGTTCGCCTGGGCACCGCACGGTTCATGCGCGT
>Ga0302313_10001028_pt1 | contig 22169 bp, 22 predicted proteins | sample III_Palsa_N2_2_FD_200454 | JGI IMG/M metagenome (GOLD analysis project Ga0302313, IMG submission 200454) | Peat permafrost microbial communities from Stordalen Mire near Abisko, Sweden - III_Palsa_N2_2 | ecosystem: Environmental > Terrestrial > Soil > Palsa > Peat permafrost | place: Sweden...
TGGCCACCTATGCGCCACGGGCGTTTCGGGTCGAGCCCCGGCCCCTGTTCCTGGCCGAGAAGCGGCGGATGGCCGAACTGTTCCCGGTGTCGCCGCCGTTCACGATCTTCGACATGTTTCATTCCATGGCCGTCAGCGTGGAACTGGCGCTGGAAGCGGGAGACTCCGGGCAACCCTATGATGTGATCTGCCGCTCCCGGTTCGATCTGATCCACGACGGGCGGTGGAGCGGCGAACGCCCCCCTGAGAACAGCCTGGCCGTGCCTATAACCGGAGACCTGGAGGGCACGGCCTGCAACGATCAGCTCGCGATCGGCGATCCGGCCGCGATGCGGCTTTATGCCGGGCTGTCCGCGTGGCTGACGGACGGCATCAACGATTTTCGAGGCACCTTCTTCCGACCCGAGGTCGCGCTGAAGCATTATCTGACCGCAATCCGTGGACTGACCATCGACCGCCAGCCCTTGGCGGCGATCCTGCTACGGCCCGACCAAGCGGGACGCCCCTTCGCCGAACTGCGCGACGAGCCGATGTTCCATGCGCGCAAGCGGGAGGAATGGGAGGCGTTCGCCAAGGCGCATGCGCTACGCGGCGCCGATCGTGAGTTGGACTTCGAGCATTTCGGCCGCACGCCGCTGGCGTTGGATCGCTGGGTGATCGGCCTGCCCGTCGAACGGCGCGAGGCTGTGCTGACTCTGGCGTGGCCGGAGCGCGTGGTCGCAATTGATCGCCTGCTCGGGGATGAGCTCGAACAGGCGGCCTTGGACATCGACCGCTACGGCATGGTCCGCCTGATCTGCGCCGCCCTGGTGCACCGCATGGCCCGCGACGAGCCCATGTCGGCGCCAAGCTTCATCGTCCACGCCCTCTCGGCCAACGGCCTGGATATGAAGCGGGCGCGAGAATGGATTCAGGAAGACGGCGGCCGCCTCGAACAGGTGATCCAGACCCTGGCCAGCCTGCCCATGCTGGCCGCCGCCCTCCGGTTCGCCCCGGCGCTGGATCAGCCGGCGTCGATGGGGTGGCGAGTGGATTAACGGCGGCCTGGCGAGATGACATTCATCTAGAGTTGTTATGAAGCGGCGATCGCCAGAGGCGCCCGACGTTCAATGAGACTCACAGAATCATCCGTAGCCCCGTTCCGCAGCGCTACGGCGAACAGCGCTGGCCACGTCGGCCTCAGCAGACTTGGAGCAGGGTCCATCTTCACCTCAAGCTGGACCTTCTTTCCCCTCGAACTCGGCGACAGCGGGAATGATATCGTTGCCATCCTCCGCCTCTTTGAGTTGATGTGACCGTCTGGAACCGCCGGTTTACCCCACTGGGCTACAGTATGGGGATGGCGACACCAACATCCCGAACCGCCTCGGCCATTGGCTTAGTCCTTCTGACCTTGGCGGACCTCGCCGTCGGTTTCTTGTTCTACTGTATGCAAGCCGTTGAAGGCGCCGCGGCGGCGGGCCGATTTGACGGCGTCAGGAATAGCTCGCTGGTCTTGGCGGTCGGTTGCGCGTTGACACCGCTCTTAGGCTGGGGCTTCCGAACTTCGCGGCCGAAGCTGGCTTTCTGCCTGGCCGGCTGGCCCGTGGCGGCGGCCTGTTTCCTCATTGGCCTTGGCGTCCTGTTGATGACGACCCTGAAGCGGTGACCGCATGCTCCGAGCCAAACGCGTTGTAGACAACGTGTTTTACGTCGCAGCTCTTGGTCGAGCAGGTCAAATCGAGCGCGTCCCGGCCAATCCTGAACCAGCCCAAGCCACGACCATACCTTTCCGGCAGATGGAATCGTTTCTCTACGGCCGTTGAGAGGATTCTGTAGTGAACCGACAGACACGGCGTGGTTAGCGTTACGCCTGGGCCCCACGCACTCGGACAGCCTGGGCGCGGGAAATAGTCATCGGACACCAAATAGGGGATGGCGGCCTGATCGGTTGCATACTCGTGCTTTTGGACCAGCCATGGAATGAAACCGTAGACGACCACAATAAACGCGGCGATCCCGAGCATCGGACTTAGGCCATACCAGATCGTCCGCATTCCCGTACTCCAACAGACGAGATGGGGGTTCTTTCGCCATCAGGTTACGGCAATAGCCCGCCTATGTTTCCGAGGGCGTAAACACCCGTCAAGCGGGCGTAACGAAACGAGACAATGGCGAACTCTACGGCCGGTTTATCGAAGTCAGGTAGCCGGCGACCGCCTCAGCTTCTGCGCGCCGCCGCCTCGCGGGCCTGATGCAGTTCGCGCCAGGCCGGGGCGTATTTCAGCGCCTGGTCATACTTTGCCAGCGCCTCTTTCCAGCGCCCCTCACGGGCTTTCAGGTCACCCCAGGCCTTCAACGGGTCGGCATAGTGCGGCGCCTTGGCGGCGGCGGTCGCAAGGTCGGCTTCGGCGGCCTTAAGGTCGCCCCGCGTCATCTCCGACACCCCGCGAACCATGTAGACGAACGGCAGATCCGGTGAGGTCGCCAAGCCCTGGGCCCAGACCTGCTGGGCGCCCGGCAGGTCGCCGGCCCGCTCCAGCGCCTCGCCGTGGAAGGCATAGCAACGTGACCAGGGCCCCGCCTGTTTGAACAGCACTTCCGCGTCGGCCAGTCGCCCCGCCAAGCCATAGGCGCGCCCGAGCAGACACGGACTGTCGGCATAGGAGAACTGCAGGTTGGGATCCGCCTGCCAAGCCTTCTGGAAGGCCTCCATCGGCGCGATCGCGGCCGCGCCATCGCCAGCGTCGAGGGCGGCGTAGGCCTGAAGCAGGAGCGCTTCGGCCTTGGTCGAGGCGTCGTCGGGATCGCTGGCGGCCATGTAGCGCGCGGCTTGAGTGGGGTCGTGCATCGGGCCGTAGGCGTCGGCGATCTGCGGGCCGTCGATCTGGACCGTGGCGCCGGCGCCGCTGTTGCGCGCCGCGTTGGCGAGATCGGCGGCGAGCGCGAGCGGCAGATCCCAGGCCACGCCCGCGGGCGCCGCAGCCAGTCTCAGCTCCGGCTTTTCGCTGCTCGAGGCCGTCGACATGGCCTCCAGGTAGGCGCGGGCCTCACGCCAGGCCGCCTCTTCCCCCTGATACCGGGTCATATTGGCCACGAGATTGCCCCAGGCCTTCCACCAGATCGGCGAGCGGGGCGGCGCCATCGACATGGCCAGACGGTATTTCTCGACCGCCGCCTTCGCCTGGAGGGCCGTTGAATAGGCATTGCCCCAGTTGTTGGCCAGCTCGGCGCGCTCGGCGTCGGTGGTCGCGCGGGCGAAGGCGCCCGGCAAAAAGGCCAGGGCGTCCTGGGCTCGGCCCGTGTTCAACAGATAGATCGCGAACAGACGAGGCTGGGACCGGCCATAGATATACTCCGCCGCGCTGGTGGTCAGCTTGTCCAGATCGCCCGATGCGCCGGTAAAGGTCTTGGCCGGGACATCGTCGCCGCGCACGGTCAGGGCCAGGCCGCCCGCATCGGTCTGGATCAGGTCGCCTTCGATGTGGATGTCGTGGCCAAATCGTTCCTTCAGCATTCGATCGATGTCGCCGATGGAGAGGCCGGTCTCGGGCACCTCCACCTTGATGTCCCCGGTCCAGGCGTTCGACAGGTCACGTTTGGCGACACTTCCGTGGGTGGCCGCCTGCAGCCGGCTCAGCTCGTCCAGCACCCCGCTGGCGACGACCTTGCCAGTCAGTCCGCGCCCGGCGAGAGCGGCCGGGGCGTCGAAGGGATCGACGATCACCGACTGGGACCAAAGGGCCTCGATCACCATCGCCAGCAACAGGCCGACGAAGATCGCGGCGGCCAGGGCGGCGAGCAGTTGCATGATGATGCGGATAAGCTGGCCGATCCCGCGCAGCCCGACCTCGCGCGACTGGTGTTCCAGCTGGGTGAGGCGGAAGGGGTGTTCGGCCTCGAGGTGATGGGTCTGAACCCTTAAGAGGCGCGATTGGTCACGGAGGAAGTCGCTGGTGGCGCGCGCAACCTCCGGATCGGCCTTGGCCTGGTCCGCGGCGACGGCGGCGGCGAAGGCGTCGGCCGCGATCAGCGACTCGGCCGCGCCCTCGACTTCGGGGGCGTCTTCCTCGCCGCCCAATATTCCATCTAGCAAACCTTCCGCCACGGTGCGCTCCCGGCGACTCGGATGCTGAACATTAGCTCGCCGGCACGCCGGCCTGGCAATCCTGTTTCGCCAGCCGCCGACTAGGCGCCCGTAATCGCGTCCTCGACCTCTCTCAGCCGGTCCTTGCCGAACCAGATTTCGCCGTCGATGGCGAAGGTGGGGATGCCGAAGGCGCCGGCTTCGCAGGCGGCTTCGGTGTTGTTCAGGAGGCCCTGTTTGACCTCGGGCGTCTCGGCCATGGCGGTCAGGGCCTCGGCGTCCAGACCGGCCTTGGCGAGAACCTCGGCCATGACGGCGGGATCGTCCATCTTCTGGCCGTCTTCCCACATGGCCTTGAAGCCGGTCTCCACATAGGCGTCGAACACCCCCAGCTGCTGGGCGGCGACGGCGCCGCGCATGAGCCGCAACGTATTGACCGGGAAGTGCGGGTTCATCCGATAGGCGGTGAGCTTGTGACGAGCGACGAAGCGCTGGGTCTCCCGCGCCTCATAGGCCAGCTTGTTGCGGATGCCGCCGAAGGCGATCATCGGCGCCTGGTTGCCGGTGAGCTTGAACAGGCCGCCCAACAGCACGGGGACGTAGTCGAATTTGACGCCCGTGCGCGCCTCGATATCCGGGATCACCCGGTGGCTGAGGTAGGCGTTGGGGCTGGCGAAGTCGAAGTAGAAGACGGCTTTGGGCATGAGGATCACCAGGTTTCGCCATAGGGGCGCAGATCGAGTTCGTGGGTCCAGGCGTCGCGGGTCTGGGTGTGCAGACGCCAGTAGGCTTCGGCGATGGAGGATGGATGCATGAGCTCGTCCGGTTCAAGGTTTTCCAGCGCCTCGGCCCCACGCGCGGCGGCGATCCGCCCACGGACGAAATCGGTGTCGACGCCGGAATCGATAATCAGATGGGCGACGTGGATGTTCTGTGGGCCCAGCTCCCGGGCCATGGACTGGGCCACCGCGCGCAGGCCGAACTTGGCGGCGGCGAAGGCGGCGTAGCCCTTGCCGCCGCGCATCGAGGCGGTGGCGCCGGTGAAGAAGATCGAGCCCCCACCGCGCGGCAGCATCAGCTTGGCGGCTTCGCGGCCGGACAGGAAGCCGGCGTAGCAGGCCATCTCCCAGACCTTGCGGAACACCCGTTCAGTGGTCTCGGTGATGGGGAAGTTGACGTTGGCGCCGACGTTGAAGATGCAGACTTCCAGCGGGGCTATGCCATCCGCCTCGGCGAGGAAGGCGGAGATGTCCTCCTCCTTGCGCGCATCCAGGCCGCGGGCGTGGCAGACGCCGCCGGCCTGTTCGATCTTCTCTTTCAGGGTGGCGAGTTGATCACCGTTCCGGCGTCCGGCGAAGACCTGATAGCCCTCGGCGGCGAACCGCTCGGCGATGGCGGAGCCGATGAAGTCGCCGGCGCCGATCACCGCGACGGTGGCGTTTCTGGCGGGCATGCATCCCTCCCCTTGTATCGTTTGTGTCGGCCAAGCTTGAGCGTCGCCTTCAAAGGGTCGATATCGGTCCGCACAGCGTCCAGCGCAACCACCACGACCCGCTAAGAGCCGCCATGTTCCGCCCGATCGCCCTCGCCGCCTCCGCCCTTCTGGTCGCCCTCCCCACCGCCGCTTCGGCGGGGCGGATGATCTATTCCTATGACTCGGCCAACCCGCTCACCGAGCAGATGACCGAGAACGGCCTGACCTTCGTGTTCGACAAGAACCTGATGAGCACCCGGGTGCTCAAGCTGGTGGAGACCCAGGATGTGGGCGAGGCGGATGTGAAGCCGGCGTCCGAGCACGACCTGGGTGGATCTCTGATCAAGCTGGCCGGCGAAACCGCCTCGAGCCACGACCTCTATGAGATCGTGCAGAAGGGCGACGGGAAGGCCCTGGTCAAGGCGCTCTGCCCTGGCGCGGTGCGCGGGTTTTTGGCGATCGGGGCGTTGAAGCCGGACCGCGACCTGAAGATTTTCGCCTTTGGCCGGGATGCGGCGGGCGCGGCCAAGCTGTGCGTGACCCTGGACTACAGCTTCCACGGCGCCTGGGCCTTGCCGCCAACGCAGCTGCAGCAGCCGGACCGGACGGACCGCTTCAACGACGCGCCCCAGAACCGGCCTTACTGAGGCTGCGCGCAGGTCGCCCCGCCGGCGGTGGGCTGTCCGAAATGGCGGGATGTTTGACCTGTCGGCTTCGCGAGCTGCACCTTAGGGTTCGGCATCAATCGGGGCCTGTTCCATGCGCATCAGATTCATCGCGGCGGCGGCCGTCCTGCCTCTCGCGCTCCTGCTCGGCGCGTCATCGGACGGCGACGGCCCCGTCTTCACCCCGAACGGCGAGCTGATCCCGCCGGCCAACTATCGCGAATGGGTGTTTCTGAGCAGCGGCGTCGACATGAGTTACACCGACCGGCCGGCGATGGCGGGGCAGTCGATGTTCGACAATGTGTTCGTCAACGCCAAGGCTTGGGCGGCGTTCAAGGCCACCGGCCATTGGCCGGACAAGACCATCTTCGTGCTGGAGAACCGGGGCGCGGACACCAAGGGCTCGATCAACAAACAGGGCCATTATCAGACCGGCGAGGTGATGGGGCTCGAGGCCCATGTCCGCGACGATGCGCGGTTCAAGGGCGGCTGGGGCTTCTTTGGTTTGAGCGGTTCGGGACCTGGGAAGATGATCCCGTACGAGGCCCAATGCTACGCCTGCCACCAGGCCCATGGGGCGGTGGACACCAGTTTCACCCAGTTCTATCCGACGGCGAAGGCGATCGCCGTGGCCAAGGGGACGTACAAGGAGCCGCAGTAGAGAGGTTGCAAGCGCGTGCGTGGTTCGAGACGCGACGAAGACATCGCTCCTCACCAAACCCAATATTTTGCAGCCCTAAAATCCGGGTTTCCTGAGGAGCCCGAAGGGCGTCTCGAAGGACGCCCTGGGTTTGTGCAGTCCTACCCCTGCGCTTTCCGTTCCAGTCGGCGCTTGGTCAGGATGTGTTCGGTGTAGCCGTTGGGCTGGGCGCGGCCTTGGAAGACCAGGTCGGTGGCCGCCTGGAAGGCGATGGAGGCCGCGGTGTTCGGCGCCATCGGCGTATAGGCGGCGTCGCCGGCGTTCTGCTCGTCCACCACCTTGGCCATGCGGGCCAGGGTCTCGCGCACCTGGGCCTCGGTGCAGACGCCGTGGTGCAGCCAGTTGGCGATGTGCTGGGAGGAGATGCGCAAGGTGGCGCGGTCTTCCATCAGGCCGACATTGTGGATGTCCGGCACCTTGGAGCAGCCGACGCCCTGGTCGATCCAGCGGACGACGTAGCCCAGGATGCCCTGGGCGTTGTTGTCCAGCTCCTGCTGCACGTCCGCGGCTTCCCAGTTCGACCGGGCCAGCGGCGGGGTGAGCAGCTCGGTCATGCCGGTCTTCTCGGCCGTGCCCATGGTCGCCTGAACCGCGGCCACATCGACGTCGTGATAGTGCAGGGCGTGCAGGACGGCGGCGGTGGGGGACGGGACCCAGGCGGTGTTGGCGCCCGCCTTGGGGTGGCCGACCTTGGTCGCCAGCATGGCCTGCATCTGGTCCGGCGCGGCCCACATGCCCTTGCCGATCTGGGCGTGGCCGGGAAAGCCGGTGGCCAGGCCCGCCTCGACGTTGCGCTTCTCGTAGGCGACCAGCCAGGGTTCGGCCTTGATGGCGTCCTTGCGGGCCATGGGGCCGGCTTCCATGGCGGTGTGGATCTCGTCGCCGGTGCGGTCGAGGAAGCCGGTGTTGATGAAGACCACCCGCTCGCGCGCGGCGTGGATACAGGCCTTGAGGTTGGCGCTGGTGCGGCGCTCCTCGTCCATGATGCCGATCTTGAGGGTGTTGGCGGGCAGGCCAAGCGCCTGTTCCACCAAGCCGAACAGGTGGACGGCCAAGGCGACCTCGTGCGGGCCATGCATCTTCGGCTTGACGATATAGACCGAGCCGGCGGGGCTGTTGCGGCGGGCGCCCTTCAGGTCGTGCAGGGCGGCGGCGACGGTGATCAGGGCGTCGACCACGGTCTCGAAGGCGGGCTGGCCCTCGAAGTGGACCGCGTCTGTCGTCATGTGGTGGCCGACGTTGCGGACCAGCATCAGGCTGCGCCCGCGCAAGGTGACTTCCGTGCCGCCGGGGCCGGCATAGACGCGGTCATCCTCCAGGCGGCGGGTTTCGGTGGCGCCGCCCTTGGCGAAGGTGGCGGAGAGGTCGCCCTTCATCAGGCCGAGCCAGTTGCGGTAGACGCCGGTCTTGTCCTCGGCGTCCACGGCCGAGACCGAGTCCTCGCAGTCCTGGATCACGGTCAGGGCCGCTTCCATCGCCACGTCGGAAACGCCGGCGGCGTCGTCCTTGCCGATGTTGCTGGTGCGGTCGATCTGGATTTCCAGGCCAAGGCCGTTGTGGGTGAGCAGGATGGCGCTGGGGGCCTCGGCCGCGCCGCGCCAGCCGGCGAACTGGGCGGGGTTGGCCAGGGCGGCGGTCTTGCCGTCCTTCAGCGTTACCGCGAGGCCGCGCTCGCCGACGGCGTACAGGGTCGCGTCGGCGTGGGATTCGGCGGCCAGGGGAGCGACCTTGTCGAGCAGGGCCCGGGCATAGGCGATCACCTTGGCGCCGCGCGCCGGGTCATAGCCCTTGGTCCCGGTCGGCGGCTCGATGGCGTCCGTGCCATAGAGGGCGTCGTAGAGGCTGCCCCAGCGGGCGTTGGCGGCGTTCAGGGCATAGCGGCCGTTGGAGACCGGCACCACCAGCTGCGGGCCGGCCATGGTGGCGATCTCGGGATCGACGTTCTGGGTTTCGATCTTGAACGGCGCGGGTTCGGCTTCGAGGTAGCCGATTGATTTAAGGAAGGCGGTCTCCTCGGCCACGTCCACCGGCTTGCCGCGCCGTTCGAGCCAGTAGGCGTCGATCTTGGCCTGGAGTTCGTCGCGCTTGGCCAGCAGCTCGGCGTTCTTGGGGGTGAAGTCGGCGAGGACGCTTTCCAGCGACGCCCAGAAGGCGGCGGGGGCGATGCCCGTGCCGGGAAGGACTTCAGCCTCCACGAAGGTCGCCAGGATGTCGTCGACCGAAAGCTTGCTGGTGATCTGCATGGGGCTGCCTGCTCTGTCTTACTTGCACTGGCTGTAGTCGAGGTCGCTTCCCTACACCTCTCCCTCCGGGAGAGGCGGGGAGCGCAAAATCGGAACGGCCCGGGGCTTGCGCCCCAGGCCGATCCTCCCCTCCCGATGAACCGATCGCTTACGCGAACTGGTTCATGGTGTTGTGGACGCCGCCGGCCTTCAGGGCCGCTTCGCCGGCGAAGTATTCCTTGTGATCGTCGCCGACGTCCGAGCCGGACATGTTCTGGTGACGGACGCAGGCGATGCCTTGGCGGATTTCCTGGCGCTGGACGCCCAGGACGTAGCCGAGCATGCCCGCCGCGCCGAAGTATTCCTTGGCCAGGTTGTCCGTGGACAGGGCCGCGGTGTGATAGGTCGGCAGGGTGATCAGGTGGTGGAAGATGCCCGACCGCTTGGCCGCATCCCGTTGGAAGGTGCGGATGCGGTCATCGGCTTCCAGCGCCAGGGCGGTCGTGTCGTAATCCACGCTCATCAGGCCAGCGCGGTCATAGGCGCTGACGTCCTTGCCGGCGGTCTTCCAGGCGTCGAACACCTGCTGGCGGAAGTTCAGGGTCCAGTTGAACGACGGCGAGTTGTTGTAGACCAGCTTGGCGTTGGGGATGACTTCGCGGATCCGGTCCACCATGCCCGCGATCTGTTCAATGTGGGGCTTTTCGGTTTCGATCCACAAAAGGTCGGCGCCGTTCTGCAGCGAGACGATCGAGTCCAGCACGCAGCGGTCTTCGCCCGAGCCGGCCTTGAACTGGAACAGGTTGGACGGCAGGCGCTTGGGGCGCAGCAGCTTGCCATTGCGGTTCAGCACCACGTCGCCGTTGGACATCTGATCGGGGCTGATTTCCTCGCAGTCGAGGAAGCTGTTGTACTGGTCGCCGATGTCGCCGGGAGTGTGGCTGACGGCGATCTGCTTGGTCAGGCCGGCGCCCAGGCTGTCGGTGCGGGTGACGATGATGCCGTTGTCGACGCCCATCTCCAGGAAGGCGTAGCGGCAGGCCCGCACCTTGGCGAGGAAGTCCTCGTGGGGCACGGTCACCTTGCCGTCCTGGTGGCCGCACTGCTTTTCGTCGGAGACCTGGTTTTCGATCTGCAGCGCGCAGGCGCCCGCCTCGATCATCTTCTTGGCCAAGAGGTAGGTGGCTTCCGCATTGCCGAAGCCGGCGTCGATGTCGGCGATGATCGGAACCACATGGGTTTCGAAATTGTCGACCTTGTCGATCAGCGCCTCGACCTTCTTGGCGTCGCCGGCCGCGCGGGCGGCGTCGATCTCGCGGTAGATCATGCCCAGCTCACGGGCGTCGGCCTGCTTAAGGAAGGTGTAGAGTTCTTCGATCAGCGCCGGCACCGAGGTCTTCTCGTGCATCGACTGGTCCGGCAGCGGGCCGAACTCGGAGCGCAGGGCGGCGACCATCCAGCCGGAGAGGTAGAGGTACTTCCCCTTGGTGGTGCCGAAATGCTTCTTGATCGAGATCATCTTCTGTTGGCCGATGAAGCCGTGCCAGCAGCCCAGGGACTGGGTGTAGTTGGCCGGGTCCTTGTCATAGGCGGCCATGTCGCGGCGCATGATGTCGGCGGTGTATTTGGCGATTTCCAGGCCGGTCTTGAACCGGTTCTGCAGCCGCATGCGGGCCACGGCCTCGGGCGAAATCCCATCCCACAGACCGCCCTTGCTCTTCACGAGCTGGTCCATTTCGATGATGTGGTCCTGGTAAGCCATGGGGCGCTATCCTTTGCCGCTACTGGAATTGCTGCAGTGCATACAAAGCCGGACAAGGGGTTTTCCACCCCGGCCGGAGTGCGTGTGTAAAACTTTACAAGATTTCCTTGTCATGTTGTAAGGATGAACCATTGAAGACCTAGGAGCCGGCGCCATGACGGCCGACATACGCTTTCCTTCTCCCGCAAGGGGAGAAGGATAAGCCCCATGCCCCCCAGCCGCCTCTATGTCGGACCCACCCTGCGGCGCCTGCGCCGGGACCGGGGGCTGACCCAGGCCGACATGGCCAGCGACCTGGAGGTCTCGCCCTCCTATGTCGCCCTGCTCGAGCGCAACCACCGGCCGCTGACGGCGGAGCTGCTGCTGCGCCTGGCCCAGACCTATGCCCTGGACATCAAGTCCCTGGCCGCCAACGACGGCTCGGACGAGACCGCGCGGCTGCAATCGCTGCTGAAAGACCCGATCTTCACCGACATCGACCTGCCGGCCATGGAGACCGGCGACCTGGTCACCAACTTCCCCGGGATCACCGAGGCCTTCGCCCGCCTCTACGCCGCCTATCAGGAGGGGCAGCTGGCCCTGGCCGACAAGGGGGTGGAGGCGCGGATGACCCGTGGCCTGCCCACCGAGGCGCCTGACCCGGTCGCGGAATCCCGCCGCTTCCTGGGCGCCCGGCGCAACAATTTCGCCGCCCTGGACGACGCCGGCGAACGGCTGGCCCAGGCCATCGCCGGCCACGACAGCCTGGCGGGATACTTCAAGGCCCGCCACGGCCTCACCGTCCGCCGCCTCCCCGGCGCGGTCATGGCTGGCTCGACCCGCCGCCTGGACTGGCATGCCAAGGAGATCCGCCTGGACGACGAGATGGACACCGCCAGCCAGCGGTTCCAGCTGGCCCAGCAGCTGGCCTATCTGGAGATGGCCCCGGCCATCGACGCCATCATCGCCGAGGCCAGCTTCGCCACCGAGAGCGGCGAGCGCCTGACCCGCCGGGCCCTGGCCGGCTACGCCGCCGCCGCCGTCCTGATGCCCTACACCGCCTTCGCCCGGGCGGTGGAGCAGCGCCGCTATGACATCGAGGCCCTGGCCCGCCAGTTCGGCGCCAGCTTCGAACAGATCGCCCACCGCATGACCACCCTGCAAAAGCCGGGGGACGAGCGGGTGCCCTTCTTCTTCATCCGCGTGGACGAGGCCGGCAATGTCTCCAAGCGGCTGGACGGCGCGGGCTTCCCCTTCGCCCGCCACGGCGGCGGCTGCCCGCTCTGGAATGTGCACCGCGCCTTCCGCACCCCCAGGCAGATCATCACCCAGTGGCTGGAGCTGCCCGACGGCGAACGCTTCTTCTCCATCGCGAGAACGGTGACGGCCGGCGGCGGCGGGTTCGGCCGGCCGAGGGTGGATCGGGCGATTGCCCTAGGCTGCAGCGCCGAACACGCCGGCCGACTGATCTATACCCAGGACGATCCGGGCCTGTCGCCCGACAAGGCCACGCCCATCGGGGTGACGTGCCGGCTGTGCCACCGGGCCGAGTGCACGGCGAGAAGCGCGCCGCCGATCGGGAGACAGATTTTGCCGGACGATATCCGGCGGACGAGCGCGCCGTTTGGGTTTTCGGATAGTTAGAGGGCGTTGGAGTCAGGGTCGCTCACGAACCGCCTGTGCTGGCCCCCACCGTCTCGCTGCGCGAGCCACCTCCCCCTCTCTTCGCTTCGCTCGGGGGTGAGGAGGAAGACCATTTCTCCTCCCCCCACGCGCAGCGAGAGGGGGAGGTGGCGCGAAGCGTAGCGGAGCGACGGTGGGTGCCAGCGCCGGCCAAGCGATTCACTCCAAACTCAACTTGCTCGAGGGCGCGCGCCAGGCTTGCGCACTCGCTTTTTGCCCGTCTTTCCGCTAAAATAGCCCCGTGAAAAAGCCTGACCGCCTTTCCCCCGCTGAAGTCGAGATCGCCCGCAAACGTCGGCTCAACGCCATGCGATTGCAGGAAATCGAGGGCAATCCCTTGAGCGCGGATGATGTGGCCATGTTCGAGATGTTCGAGCGCGAAGCTTGGACCCACGAGCGCCGCCGGGCCTATATTCTTGCCAAGGCGGTCCCGCTGGCCGCTGAGTGAGCGGCGACGACCCCTACCTCTATCCGGGTGCGCCCGTTCTGCGAAACAGGCTCGGGCTCACCGATCCCGATCAATTGGACAAGGTGGAGCGGCGGCTTGTCGCCCAGCGGATCGCTGAAGGCGCGCCCAGGGGCGGTTTTGACCTGGCCCATCTCCGCGCCATCCACCGGCATCTTTTTCAGGACCTGTACGCCTGGGCGGGCGAGCTGCGCACCGTCGAGATCGCCAAGGGCGGCCGCCAATTCCAGTTTCGCCAGCACATCGAAACCGGCATGGCCGACGTTCACCGGCGCCTTGAGCAGGCGGACTTCCTGCGCGGCCTGAGCGGCGCGGCCTTCGCGCGGGCGGCCGGACCGATCATGGGCGACGTGAACTACGTCCACCCGTTCCGCGAAGGCAGTAAGCGGAGCTTTTCTCCCACCTTCTCAGCAGGCCGTTGATCACCGAGCCTGAGCGGCCGTGCGGCCGTTGAGGGCTAAGAGTGGTGATGATGCCTGGTGATGATGTGCTCATGATGCCTCGGGCGCATCGGATCGAAGTCTACACAGGCACGGGCCGGCGGCGGCGATGGAGCGCTGAAGAGAAGGCGCGGATCATTGCAGAGAGCCACGAGCTTGGGGTGGGCGAGACGGCGTCCAGGCACAGCCTGTCGAAGACCCAGCTGTTTACCTGGCGGCGTGACGCCCAGCGGAAGTCGGAAGAGACGGGGTTCGCGCAGGTCGTGGTCGGCGACGCCGTGTCCGCCGGCGCGGTCATTGAGATCCGACTGCGAGCCGGTGAGGTGCGCGTGCCACCGGGCGCCGATCCACAGATAGTGACGACGATCCTGTTGGCGCTGCGGTCCGACCGATGATCAGCCTGGGCTCCGCGGTGCGGGTGCTTGTCGCCACCCGGCCGGTGGACTTCCGCAAAGGGGCAGACGGGTTGGCCGCGGTGGCGAAGGAGGCCTTGGGCCAAGATCCCTTCTCGGGAACCGTCATCGTCTTCCGCGCGCGCCGCGCCGACCGGATTAAGATAATCGTCTGGGATGGCACGGGTCTGGTGATGTTGTGGAAGGCCCTGGACCAGGGGGCCTTCAAATGGCCGCCGATCAGCGACGGGGTGATGCGGCTGAGTTCCGCCCAGCTCTCGGCCCTGGTGGAAGGCCTTGACTGGACAAGGGTTTATGCGCCGAGGCGGCGTCGGCCGAGCGCGGTTCGATAGCTGCGACAGAGTGAATCAGGCCGCACGAGGGGGCGCCTCAAGAGCCGGATTTTATGCTCTTATCGGCGCTATGGACGTCACCTTGGACAACCTGCCGGATGATGTGGAGACGCTCCGCGCCATGCTGCTGGCGGAGCGGGCCAGGACGGCGCAACTGATCGAGCAGGCGGCCGCGGAGCGGGCTCAGATCGAGGTCTCCAATGCCGAGATCGCCGCCCTGGAAGCCCAGGTCGACCTGTTGACCGAACAGGCCGCGCGCTACGAACACATCATCGCCCAGCTGCGCCGGCTGCAGTTCGGCAAACGCTCCGAGCAGATGGACAAGGATCAGCTCCAGCTGGCTCTGGAAGATCTGCAGCAGGGCCTGGCCGAGATCGAAGGCGAAGAGGAAAAGGCCGACGATGAGCTGAAGGCCCATCGCGCGCGCCAGCGCCGCGAGCATCGCCCATCACTGCCCGATCACTTGCCGCAAGTGGATGTGGTGATCGAGCCGGAGACGACCGCCTGTCCGTGCTGCGCCGGAACCATGCATGCGATCGGCGAGGACGTCTCCAAGCGGCTGGACGTGGTTCCGGCGCGATACCAGGTCATCGTCACCCATCGGCCGAAGTACGCTTGCCGCGCCTGCGAGGGCCAGATCGTCCAGGCACCCGCGCCGACGCGGCTGATCGAGGGCGGGCTACCGACCGAACGGATGGTGGCCCAGGTCCTGGTCGCCAAGTACGCCGATCACACCCCTCTCTATCGCCAGGCCCAGGGCCTGGATCGCCAGGGGATCAAGATCGATCGCTCCACCTTGGCCTACTGGGTCGGCTACGCCGCTGCTGAGTTGAAGCCGATCTGGACCCTGATGCGCCAGGAGCTGCTGGCCTCCAGCCGGCTGTTCGTCGATGAGACCCGCGCGCCGGTGCTGGATCCGGGGCGTGGGCGGACCAAGTCCGGCTTCTTCTGGGCCATCGCCAGGGACGATCGACGATGTGGCGGGTCCGATCCGCCAGCCGTGGTCTACACCTACGCGCCTGGCCGCGGCGCCGACCACGCCATCACCTTGCTCAAGGACTTCTCGGGCATCCTGCAGACCGACGGCTACTCCGCCTATAAAACGCTGGCGGACCGACGACAGGACATCGTGCTCGCCCACTGTTGGTCGCATGCTCGGCGCAAGTTCTTCGATCTAGCCAAGGGTGGCTCGGCGCCGATCGCCAATGAAGCGCTTGCTCGCATCGGCCAACTCTACGCCATCGAGGCCGACATCGCCGGCCAAGACCCGGCTCAGCGGCTGGCGGTCAGGCGCGAAAAGGCCGCGCCCTTAATCAAGGGCCTGAAGACCTGGCTTGAGGCCACGCTCCACAAACTTCCCGGCGCCTCGCCCATGGCCGGCGTCATCCGATACAGCCTCTCACGCTGGGATGGCCTGACCTGGTTCCTCGAAGACGGCCGCGTCGAGCTTGACACCAATCCGGTCGAGCGGGCCATGCGCCCCATCGCCCTGAACAGGAAGAATGCACTCTTCGCCGGCAGCGACGTGGGCGCCGAGCACTGGGCCATCCTGGCCAGTCTCATCGAGTGCTGCAAACTCTCCGGCGCCAACCCCGACGCCTATCTGACCGACGTCCTCACACGCCTGGTCGACGGTCATCTGCAGAGCCGCCTGGCCGAGCTCACACCCTGGGCTTGGAAGGCCGCAAACCCTTAGCCGACAACGTCAATGGCAAGAGCGAGGGTGGAAGAGCACCGCTTACGGTTCGGATCTGGATCGCCACCGGACACGCGGATATGCGCAAGGGCATGCCGGGTCTCTCGCTGCTGGTGCAGGAGCATTTCAAGCGCGATCCGTTCTTATGTTTCGGGCGAGATTATGTGGCGGAGGCGGCGTGACGTCAGCCAGGGCCGGCCATGCGCGGATTCCTCCGCCACATAATCATCAGATGCTGGCCAGCAGTTGCAGGACGGAATCGTCGGGCCGGAAGCGCGGGCTGCGGTCACCGGAGACGCCCGCCTTCTCGAGGCCCCGCCGCATCATCTCGACATCCGCTGCCGCGTAACGGTGGGTCGTGGCCACCTGGGCGTGGCCAAGCCAAGCCTGGATCGTCAGGAGATCCACGCCGGAGCGAAGGAGCTTCATGGCGAGCGAATGCCGGAAGATGTGCGGGGATATGGGCTTGCCCTCCAAGCTTGGCCTGGCGGACACGGCTTGGGCCGCCGCACGCCGTACGATGTGTGTCGCGCCGAAACGCGTCAGGCGCTCGTTGTGGGCTCCGACGAAGACCGGCTCCGGTTGATGATGGCTGACGCCACGCTCGCTCAACAGGGCCGTCAGCGATCGCACCAGATCCTGCGGAATGGGTACGACGCGGTCTCGGCGCCCCTTGCCGTGAAGTAGCACCTGCGAGCGGCCCCGCTCCAACTGAAGATCGTTCGCGTTGACACCGATCGCTTCGGACACACGGGCGCCGGTTCTCCCTAAAAAGAGCAAAAAGGTCCGGTCGCGCCGGCCGCGGGTCGTCGTCTGATCGGTGGACGCGATGATGGCATCCACTTCCGGGCCGGTGAGGTGGTGCGTCACCTCGATGTGGGCTCGCTTGGTCGGAATCGTCAGGACCCGTTGGGCGACGCCGAAGGAGGCAGGATCGGTGGCGGCGACGTGGTGGAAGAACGATCGGATCGCGGCGAGCCGGGCGTTGCGGGTGGCGACAGAGTTGTTCCGCTTCTCCTCAAGCTCGTCGAGAAAGGCGAGAACGAGGTCCCGATCGAGATCATCAAGGGCCAACGCCGCCGGCTTCTTCCGCAAACGGGCCGCGGCAAAGAGGATCAGCATGCGCAGGGCGTCGCGATAGCTGGCCAAGGTCGCGGGGGTGGCGTTGCGCTGCTTGGTCAATCGGCGACGGAAAAAGGACTCCAGGAGCGGGGCCAGCAGGAGGTGCTCACTCATGCGGCGCCTCCTTCGAGGAAGGCGCGCTCAGCTGCAATGGCGAGGAGATCCGACGAACCGGTGAGGTAGTAGGCCGTGTCGCTGTAGCTGGCGTGACCGAGATAGGTGGCGAGCAAAGGCAGCAGTGCTTGGACGTCCGCGCGCTGTTGGTGCCAAAGCGCGAGCCTGGTCACGGCGAACCGGTGCCGCAGATCGTGCGGTCGTAGAGGCTTGCCCTCGTCAAGCCCGGCGAGCTTGCGAGCCTTAGCGAAGTTGGCTTGCAGGCCGCCCGCCGACAGGCGGCAGCCCCGAGAGCTGAGAAAGAAGGCCTCGCCCTTGGGCGTGGGGAACACGTCGTCTCGCTCGCGGGCATATCGGCGAAGGGCGGCCTGGGTCGTTGAGTGAACAGGCACCAGGCGGTCTTTACGAAACTTGGTGTTCCGAACGAGGATGACGCCGCTGGTCAGATCGACGTCGCCGCGATCGAGCCTAACCGCTTCGCCCGATCGCAGGCCTGTGCTGGCCAACAGCCCGACCAGCGTCGCCAGTGTGTGGCCCCTCAGCGGAATCCTTGGCGAAATGAGGCCGCACGCGCCGATCAGCGACATCAGCTCGACCTCGCTAAGGATGCGCGGTGGCGGGATCGCGTGGGATCTGGCGAAGGCCCGGCGCTCCAGGACTTCAGTGCGGAGGTCATAGACGGCCAGATACTCGTAGAATCGACGGAGCACGCCATGACGAACGGCGCGGCTGTTGGCGGCGCCGTCGAACGACAGGACGAAGTCCAGCGCCATCGTCCGGGTGGCGGGCGCATCGAGTTCAGCGCGCTCGATGTGGCGGACGAAGGCCCGCAGTGTGCCAGCTTGCTTGTCGAAAGCGTAGCCGAGGGCGCGGCGCAGCTCGATGTAACGCTCGACCTTCTCGCCGAGGAATACGGCGAAGTCGGTCATGCGGCGCCTCCCGGAAAGGGGAGCGCGACCTCGGCGAGCTGCGAGGCCGCGACCTTTACGTACAGGGCTGTTGTGTTGATGCTGCGGTGACCGAGAAGATCGGCGACCTCGTTGATGGGCCTTCGGCGCCCGACGAGATGGGTGGCCAGGCTGTGGCGCAAGAGATGCGCACCAGCGACGCGGCCGAGTTCTACCCCACCGCACTGCAGGCGCTTGCGCACCATCCTCGAAATGGACGCCGCGAACTTGAACGGTCCCACTGGCGGCGCGAGAGACAAGAACACATACGGACTATCCACCCTCGGCCGTGCGCGCAGGATGTAGTCGGCGAGCGCGGCACCGGTCTCATCGATGAGCGGCGCCACTCGGTCACGCTTGCCCTTGGTGCGCCGGACAAAAATCTCGCCGGCTCGCCAGTCGATATCCTGGAGCTGAAGGGCGCGCAGCTCGCCGTTGCGAATACCTGTGGTGGCGAGCAACAGCAGAACTGCTCGGTCGCGGAGATCGACCGGCGTCGCCGCCCCGATCGCGTCGATGGCGCGGCGAACGTCATCCCACGAAAGCCGGGGCGGCAGATGGGCCAGCCGCCAATGAGGTGTTCTTGGAACGACCCGAGCGAGATCCTGGTCGTGTTGGCCAGCCCAATGCAGAAATCGGAGAAACGATCGGACGTGGGAGACCGCCGCCGTACGGGTGGCCGACGTCGCCGAGAGCGACAGCTGATGCTCGACGGCGGCAATGACTTGCTCCGCTGTCAGCGCCCCGAGGTCTTGGCCAGGGTGGTGATGGCGGAGCCAGACCAAAAAGCGTCGAGCGCCCAAAAGGACGCCATCGCGGGACTTAGGCTCAAGGCCCCGTACCTTGCTCAGAAAACCTGAATAGGAGGTCAGAAGCGGGGCGTCCGGATCATCGACGACACCGGGTGCGGCAACAATGAATCGTTCAGGCGCCACCCGCCGCGCGTGTTGAAGCGCTGACACCGCCCCAATCCGAGGCGGATCTGTGATGAAGGTGCGCAGATATCTGTCGACAATACCTTCGCTGATCGGCCCGGAACTGCAATGTTCAGCAGCAAAATGGCTAAATCGCGCGATCCGGCTCAGATAAACCTTAGCGGATGCTCGCTGGTAACCGAGCGACGAGAAGTAACCGGCGATGCGATCCATCTCGGCACCGAGCGCGCCACTGCGGAGGCGCTTGAGCACCCCCCGATACGAAAAATAGAACTCGAGCATTGCGCCCCTCCAGCGTGGCGGCGCAGGGGGATCCCGGGTCCGCACGAGAGGCACGAATATTATGTGGCGGAGGAATCCGCGCATGGCCGGCCCTGGCTGACGTCACGCCGCCTCCGCCACATAATCTCGCCCGAAACATAAGAACGGTTATGTGGCGCGCCACATAACCGTTCGCCGGCGACGTCTTCGTCTTCCGTGGCCGCGGCGGATCGTTGATCAAGGCGGTTTGGCATGATGGGATCGGGCTGTCGCTCTACGCCAAGCGGCTGGACCGCGGTCGCTTCATCTGGCCCCAGACCACCGGCGGGGTGGTGGCCCTGACCGCCGGCCAGATGAGCTACCTGCTTGAGGGGATCGACTGGCGTAATCCGCAGGCGACCTGGCGGCCGCAGGCCGCGGGCTGAGTCCTAAAAAACTTGGTCCGAGGCGCAGATAGGGGCGCCACACGGCTCCGATTTTGTGATTCCATCGCCCTATGGACGCTGGCCTCGAAGCCCTGCCGGACGATGTTGAAGCGCTCAAGGCGGCGCTTCTCACCGCTCGAGCCGAGGTCGCCGTCGCCCGCGCCAAGGCGTCCGACGATCAGGCCCTGATCGCACATCTGAAGCTGGAGATCGCCAAGCTCAACCGTCAGCGTTTCGGGCCGCACGCCGAGCGCACCGCCCGGCTCCTGGATCAGATGGAGCTGCAGCTCGAGGAGCTGGAGGCCTCGGCCACCAGCGACGAGATCGCCGCTGAGATGGCAACGGCCCAGACCACGGCCGTGGCTGCGTTCACACGCCAGCGGCCAGCCCGCAAGCCATTCCCGGAGCACCTGCCCAGAGAGCGGATCATCGTGCCGGGGCCAAGCGCCTGCCTCTGCTGTGGCGGGTCGCGCCTGGTCAAGCTTGGTGAGGATGTCACCGAGACGCTGGAGGTGATCCCCCGCCAGTGGAAGGTCATCCAGCACGTTCGCGAGAAGCTCACCTGCCGGGACTGCGAGAAGATCAGCCAGGCGCCGGCGCCGTTCCATGTGATCCCGCGCGGCTGGGCAGGCCCGAGCCTCTTAGCGATGATCGCTTTCGAGAAGTTCGGCCAGCACCAGCCCCTTAACCGGCAGGCCGAGCGTTACGCCCGCGAGGGCGTGCCCTTGAGCCTTTCCACCCTCGCCGACCAGGTGGGCGCGGTGTGCACCGTGATGCAGCCGATCTTCGAGCGCATCGAGGCGCATGTGTTCGCCGCCGAGCGGCTGCATGGCGACGACACTACTGTGCCGGTCCTGGCCAAGGGCAAGACCGACACCGGCCGGTGTTGGACCTATGTGCGCGATGATCGGCCGTTCGCCGGACCGGCGCCGCCGGCGGCGGTGTTCTACTATTCGCACAACCGGCGCGGCGAACATCCGCAAAGCCACCTGGCCCCATGGGCCGGCGTGCTGCAGGCCGACGCCTATGGCGGCTATGACGCCCTCTACGTCGCCGACCGGACACAGGGACCGATCCATCAGGCGCCGTGTTGGGCACATGGCCGGCGTAAATTCTTTGAGCTGGCCGACATCGCTGAGGCCACGCGCCGCAAGTCCCGCGGCAAGACCGCGGTCGTCTCGCCCATCGCCATGGAGGCGGTCAGGCGCATCGACGCCCTGTTCGACATCGAACGCTCGATCAACGGCCGCCAAGCCTCAGAACGATGCGCCGTCCGGCAGGACCAGAGCGCGCCGCTTGTCGCCGAGTTGGAGGGCTGGATGCGAGACCAGCGCGCCAAGCTCTCGCGCCATGACCCCGTGGCCAAGGCGCTCGACTACATGCTCACGCGCTGGCCGGCCTTCACCCGTTTCCTGGACGACGGCCGGATCTGCCTGACCAACAACGCCGCCGAGCGGGCCCTGCGCGGCATCGCCCTCGGCCGGAAGGCCTGGCTATTTTGCGGGTCCGACCGCGGCGGCCACCGCGCGGCGGTCATGTACAGCCTGATCGTTACCTGCAAGCTCAACGACATCGACCCACAGGCCTGGCTGGCCGACATCCTGGCCCGGATCGCCGAGCATCCCGTCCACAAGCTCGACGAGTTGCTCCCCTGGAACTGGAAGAGGCAGGCTGACAAAATGGCGGCATGAGTCCAGCAAAGACCACGCCAGCCGCCGACAGCCTGGGTGAGATCGCCACCCTGCGCATCGAACTGAAGGACACCGACCCGGTGATCTGGCGCCAGGTCGAGGCGCCGACCTCGATCACCCTCAAGGTCCTTCACGACATCATCCAGCAGACCGTCGGCTGGTTCGACTATCACCTGTGGGAGTTCACCATCGGCGAGCAGAGATACGGCCTGCCTATGGACGAGGACTGGGGGACCACCCCGCGCAAGGAGGCCCTCAAGGTCCGGCTGCGCGACGTCCTCAAACCCAAGAAGACCGTCATCGACTACGTCTACGACTTCGGCGACAACTGGGAGCATCGGATCACCGTCACCGACGTCCGTCCCGGCGACCCCGAGATCGACTACCCGCGCTATATCTGTGGCGAGGGCAATGGACCGCCCGAGGACTGCGGCGGCGTCCCCGGCTTCTACGAAATGCTCGAAGCCAGAGCCGATCCCGACCATCCCAGCCACGCAGAAGCCGTCGAATGGATGGATGACTACGATCCCGACGTCATCGACGAGGAGCTATTCAAATACGCCCTCAGCCGCATCGCCAGACGCCGCAACGCCGCCAAGGTTCGCATCAACAAGAAGATCTAATCAGGCGGCCCTCACCGGATGGGTACCTTCAAGCCCATCCAAGTGAGGCATTTGGACGTCCATGAGCACGACATCAAAGGGCGTCGTCATGAGGCGTCGAAGCGCCTCTTCGCCATCTGCGGCAAGGTCAAGAACAACCCCAAGAGGCTCGAG
>Ga0302313_10001030_pt1 | contig 22162 bp, 16 predicted proteins | sample III_Palsa_N2_2_FD_200454 | JGI IMG/M metagenome (GOLD analysis project Ga0302313, IMG submission 200454) | Peat permafrost microbial communities from Stordalen Mire near Abisko, Sweden - III_Palsa_N2_2 | ecosystem: Environmental > Terrestrial > Soil > Palsa > Peat permafrost | place: Sweden...
CTGCAGTGGAACTCCTCTACTTCGATAGTGCGGACAAACCTGTTCCAGCGGTGAAGCCGCGCCCAGCTCATCGCGAACCATGCCGGTAGAGAAAGGCGAGCAGGCGTCTTCGCGATGGTGAGCACGATCTTCGGGTGGTTCACGGTGGCGCCCAGAATGAGTGGGCTGAAGAGGCCGGTAAGATCTCCAACGCGAACCGCCATAGCGCTTACAGCACGCACTGTTTGGGGCTCTCCCGATGGAGATTTAAAATGGATCGCGAAGCTTGAAAAGCGTGCGCGGCAAAAGAGTGCAGCGGCGCGCAGATAATACGTCGCACGTCCGAAATGGTGCTTGCCGGTGGCAAGCATTTTGTAGACGAGCGCACCGTCGGCTCCCGCACCGGCCATAACCACGAAGTAGCGCGAGTCCTCGCCGTTCGCGGTCTGGAAAGTCACCTTGCCGATTGGAACCGTTCGTGGGATGCGGTTGATCTGCTGCCGTGCGGCGCGGACTGGATCGAGCGAAAGCTGAAGGTGGCGTGCGAGGACGTTCGCGCTTCCGAACGGGATGATGCCCAGCGCAACGTCCGGTCGAAAAACAATGCCTTGCACGATTTCGTGGATGGTGCCGTCGCCGCCGCATGCGAAGACGATGTCGGTATCTTTGCTTGCTTCCATAGCCTGGCGGCTGGCCGTGCGGGGGCCTTCGGTGGCAAGAATGCGGATGCCAATACCTTCGCGGCGCAGGGCTGCGGCAACCGCTTCAATTTTGGCGATGCGATCACCTGGCCGGCCCGAGTGCGGGTTATAAAGCAGTACAGCGCGACGCATGCGTTCCCTATCCGGAGTAGCTGCGGACCCACTCGGTGATGCTGCGTACGGCTATGCCGCTGGGGCCCTTGGATTGCCAGGATTTATTGTCGTCGATCCAGGCCGTGCCCGCGATGTCGAGATGAATCCACGGTGTTTCGCCGGCGAATTCTTTGAGGAACATGGCTGCGGTGATGGCGCCCCCGTAGCGCGAGCCGCCGGTGTTCATGATGTCGGCAATGGAACTCTTGATCTGTTCGCGGTAGTCCTCGGTGCAGGGCATGCGCCAGAATTTTTCACCGGTGATCGGGTAGACGTCAAGGAAGTGCTGGGTGGTCTCGTCATCGTTGGAGAACAGCCCGGCGTTGAGTTGACCCAGCGCAACGCCGATGGCCCCGGTGAGCGTGGCTGCGTTGATGAGGTGAGTAGCGCCAAGCGTTTTGGCATAGTGCAGACCGTCGGCTAGTACGAGGCGGCCTTCGGCATCCGTGTTCATGATCTCGATGGTTTTGCCGGACATGGCAGTGATCACATCGCCGGGTTTGAAGGCCTTGCCGTCGGGCATGTTCTCGCACGAGCAGATGATGCTCATCACGCGAACGTTCGGCTTGAGCTGGGCGATGGCCTGCATGGCGCCGATCATGGCGGCGGCGCCGGCCATGTCATATTTCATTTTGTCCATGCCCTCGGCGGGTTTGATGGAGATGCCACCGGTGTCGAAGGTGATGCCTTTGCCAACGAGCGCGAGTACAGGCGAGTCTACAGGCGGCGCGACCGGCGGCTCGTAGCGCATCACGATAAGGGCTGGTGGCTCGGCGGAGCCTTGCGCCACTGCCGCGAACGCACCCATCTTCAGCTCCAGGATCTTGTCGAGGGAATGGACTTCGCACTGAAGACCCTGCCCAGCGCACATTGCGGCGGTACGTTTGCCTAGCTCAGTGGGTGTCAGCACGTTGCCGGGTTCGTTGACGAGTGAGCGGGCGAAGTTCTGAGCCTCGCCCAGGATGACGCCTTCGTCAATGCCATGCTGGATTTCGGCCTGGGATTTCTGGTCTTTTTCGCTCGCGAGGACGGTGACCTGGCGAATGGCATGGTCTTTACGATCGCTGCGGTAGATGTCGATGTCGAAATCGGCAATCAGGGCGCCTTCGGCGATAGCGCGTGCGGCGCGATTGCAAGGCAGCGTCTCGAGATGCTCATCGGCCAGGGCTTTATCGTCAGGGAAGGCGATGGCCAGCTCGAAGATGCCGCGAGGCTTGGCAAAACGAACAGCGACGCCGGCACCCTTGCGAACGTCGTGAACGGAAAATGTTTTTGCTTTACCAAGGCCGATGATCAGCAGGCGCTCGGGCTTTGAATTGGCCGGGGAGTGGAGTAGAAGCGTCTCGCCTAGAGTGGCTTTGAATTCTCCTGAGGCAAGCCAGGGTGCGGCGGCTTCGGTGATGGCGTCGGAGGTTGAGAGCAGCGCAGGTGAAGGTGTTTCATCCTTGCCGGTCGCAATATCGACTGCAAAGACCGCTAGGAGCGGGATGGTGAAGCCGGCGGGGTCCTGGAACAGCAGATTGGTGTTCATCAATTTCGATCCTAATTGAGATCGGCGATCCGGAGCGATTTGTGGATTCAGGAACTAGCGGCAAGTTTGCGCAATGCGCTCTCAACAGTCGTTATGACCGATTTCCAGCGAGTCGGCGCATGAGACTCAGTGGGGAAGTCTGTCTGCCGGAAAAGACGAGCCTGCGGATACCAGGGATTGGTGATGTGGGGTTCACCAGGCTTCGGCGGCAGCAGCCAGCGCCAATCGGCGACAAACGGAAGCAGTATCCAGGTGGGCACTCCTTGCGTCGCCGCTAGATGAGCTACGGCGGAGTCCACGGAGATAATCAGATCCAGCGTGTCGATGACGGCAGCCGTGTCAGCGAAGTCGTGGAGCGGAGGCTGTTCCAGAGACAGACCGGAGCGTTGAATTTGTTGCGTAGCTGTTCCAGTCTGCAATGAAACCCAGGAGCAGCCGGGAACCTCGAAAAGCGGCTTCAAAATTTCCAGCAACAGCGAACGCTCGCGGTCGCGTACATGAGCAGGATTGCCCGCCCATGCGAGCCCGATACGGAGTGGTCTGTTGCCGCGTGATTCCGGTGATGGGGTAGCCGTGAGCTTTACCGGCGGGGGAATCGTGTCGATAGTCGTTCCGCAGGCCAGGGGAAGGCTGAGCAATGCGGTATGCCAATCGAAGGCGGGCAGAGGATCTCCTGCGCCCAGCACCGTGATTCCCGCCCGCAGAACACTGGGTAGCGTGGATACAAGGCGCTTTAGTTCCGGCTGTACCTCCAGCAGGACGTTTGCGCCACGGCTGAGCACCAGCGGCACATAGCGGAGCATTTGAAGCGTGTCGCCGAAACCCTGCTCGGCGTGGAGCAGGATCGTTGTGCCGCGAATATCCTGCCCTGGCTCGCCGAGCCAGAATGGCTGGGCAAAGGGGCGTGGTGTGTTGTGTCCTTTGCCGCGTTTCCAGCGCCACTCATACTCTCGCCAGCCTTCGGGGTATTTGCCGCGCTTGAGTAGTTCGAGGCCCAGGTTCCAATGCCGTTCGGGATCGGTCGGAGCGAGGGCCAGGGCTTGCCGCAAAGTGTCTTCGGCAGCTTCGTTATAGACGAGCGAGAGAATTTCGCCCAGACCGCCGGCGATATTCGGGTCGGTGGGTTTTAGCTGAAACGCTTTTCGGAAAGCTTCTATGGCCTTCTCATACTCCAGGCGTTGGCGATAGGCGACGGCAATGTTGCTCCAGGCATCTGCGTAGTCAGGAGAGAGTGCCAGGACCTGCCGGAAACTGTCGATAGCGCCTTCGGCATCCCCTTCATGAAGAAGCGCTATGCCCATGTTGTTAAAGACTTCAATAAAGTCTGGTTTAAGGGCCGAAGCGCGCAGGTAGGACTCGATTGCCTTGGCGGAATTTCCGCTCTCCTGAAAGCAGACTCCAGCTGCGTTCCAAACTTCTGCCGACCTTGGTTCGAGGTCAAGAACGTGGAGAAATGCCTCCAGGGCCTCGAACAGCTTTCCAGTTTCGCGCAGAATCTGCCCGTAGGACTTCAGGATTGCGACATGGTCCGGCTGGAGTTGGAGTGCTCGCTGCATCAGCTCCAGCGCCTCGGCATGGCGGCCATCCTTGTAGGCCAGGATGCCGAGATCGTGCCATGCAATGGCGCTCTCGGGGTTCTGCTGCAAGAGGCTCCGAAGATAGGCTTCGGCTTCGGTCACAGGTACGAGCTACCTCCGCTGGGAGCGAGCGATGGCCGCCTTGGCTTCCTTGTCGGCTTCGCGGTTGCGTTCGGTAGCGCGCTTGTCCCAATCCTGCTTGCCTTTGGCGAGTGCCAGTTCGCACTTTACGCGGCCATTCTTAAAATAGAGCTTTACCGGGATGAGTGTGTAGCCCTTCTGCCGGGTCGCGGTTTCGAGCTTTGCGATTTCGTTCTTGTGCAGCAGGAGCTTGCGGGTGCGAAGTGAATCATGATTCATCGCATTGCCGTGCGAAAAAGGTCCGATATGGGCGTTGAGCAGGAAGGCTTCGCCGTCTTTGAGTAGCCCGTAGGCGTCCTTGAGGTTGGCTTTGCCTTCGCGGATGCTCTTGACCTCGGTGCCGCGGAGCGCGATACCGGCCTCAACGCGGTCGGAGAGGAAGTAGTTGAAGCTGGCCGAGCGGTTGAAGGCTGCATCGCGTGCACCGGCGGCGACGGGGTCGCGGTCCTTTTGTTTGACGGGCGCTTTCGCCGGAGCGGGAACGGTCGGATTGGAGAGGGAACGTGGCATTTGGTTTGTTACTGAGAGAAACTTGGTGAGAAGAATCGTCTTTCTTTACGACAAAATCCCGGGCGCGGAGTCCAAGAGGTTGTTGAGCAGCAGGACGCTTTGGGATTGTGTTGTACGGTGTTCCGCATGAAGTTAAAACGGGAGCCTTGCAATCAGATGCATAGCGCCCGAAGCATGATGCTAGCAGATGAGAAGGCAATAAACCCCTTGCTTTGGCCCGCGTCCAAGAGAATGCGGGCCAAGGTGCACCAACTCGGCGGGACTGCTGTGAGGGGGCATTTCAGCCACCCGCGGACAACGCCGGCCAAGCGAGCCCCTTGATGGAGAAGTCAGTGACACGAATGGTATTATCGGAAAAGCCCGACCACCCGCTTGCCACCGCAGGGGACAGCGCAAGAGAGCCTGAGAAGGGCTCTTTTACCGCCTCCCGAAAGTGGATTTCCAAGCCCAGCGTCCGTGGCCACATAGAGCGGGGCGCACGCATGCGGGTCAGTAGCGGTATGGGTCAAACAGCCAAGAAAATTATCTTTATTCCGACCGGATTGTGCACCGGTGTTCTGCTGATGGTTGGCCTCAGCGTTTTCGCGGGTATGCCGGCGCGCGGGCAATCGGCATCCTCATGGGACAAGCGCGGCTCGAATGCGGAGGCTCGCGAAGACTTCGATGCAGCCTTTGAGGATTATCGCCAGGCGCACCTGAAGAAGCCCAAAGACCTGCGCTACAAGACGCACTACGAGCGCTTGAGGTTCCAGGCATCCAATCAGCATCTCGATCGCGGGCGTGTGCTGCGAAACTCGGGCGATACAGACGGGGCGCTCAATGAATTTGTGCGGGCGTTGCAGATAGATCCGGGCAATCAGGCGGCAGCGCAGGAGTTCGCCATCACGCAGAAATCGGGGGCTGCTCCCGCGGGTCCGGATGGAAAGCCGACCAGTCCCACGGGGTCGGCCAGCTTCGGAGAGCAGACGCAACGCCAGAAGCAGATAATGAAGGACATCGCTTCGATGAATGGCCCGGTGGAATTGCAACCGGTGAACGACGATCCGATTACGCTGCACATGGTGGAAGACACAAAGGTTATTTACCAGGCCATCGGCAAGGCTGCCGGACTGAATGTGATCTTCGATCCTGATTACACATCGAAACGGGTCCCCGTGGATTTGACAAGCGTGTCGCTGGCCGACGCGCTTCGTATCGTTGGAACGCTTTCCGGCACGTTCTGGAAGCCCGTGACGAGCAACACGATCTTCGTGGCGCAGAACAACCGGACCAAGCGCACCGACCTGGACGATCTTGCGGTGGAGACGTTTTATCTGACGAACGTGTCGCAGCAGAACGATGCGAATGAAATTCTGGTGGCGCTGCGCAACCTGTTCGATCCGACGACGAAGATGCTTCTCGTCGCCAGCCAGAACGCGATTGTGATGCGTGCGACGCCCGAAGAGCTGATCCTGGCGGAAAAGATCATCAACGATCTCGACCGCACGCGGCCTGAGGTAGTGGTGGACGTGGCAGTGCTCGAAGTCAGCCGCCAACTTGAGCGCAATCTCGGCATCACGTTGCCGACGAGCTTCGGCCTGACGCCGCAGTACAGCAACGCGAATGTCACTTCGTCTTCAACTTCTACTGCGACGACTTCTTCAACCTCAACTTCAAGTATTACGCTGAACACACTGGGCAATCTGAACGCGACAAACTTTGCTGTGTCGCTGACCGGCGGACAGGTGAACGCGCTGCTGTCGGATTCAGACACCCGAATTCTGCAAAACCCCCGCGTACGCGCCACCGATGGGCAGGCCGCAACTCTGAAGATTGGATCGAAGATCCCTGTAGCAACTGGATCGTACTCAGCCGGTGCCGCCATTACGACAGCGTCGCTCGGTGTGCAGACGCAGTTCACTTACCTGGACGTAGGTGTGAATATCGCGATGACGCCGACCGTGCACTATGACCGCGAAGTTTCGCTGAAGATGAAAATCGAAATTTCCGCCCAGAATGGCTCGGTAACGATCTCGGGCGTGACGGAGCCGATCATCTCGCAGCGCGTGGTCGAGCAGGTGATTCAGCTCAAGGACGGCGAGCCCTCGATCCTCGCCGGCTTGTTGCAGCAGCAGGATACGAAGACCGTCAGCGGAACACCGGGGCTGGGTGAAATTCCGTTCATCAAGTACTTCTTTAGCAGCCAGGACAAGGTGCAGCAGACCGACGAAATCGTCTTTCTGTTGATTCCGCATATCGTCCGCGAGTCGATTTTGACGGCGGAGAACACGCGGCCAATTTATACAGGGACAAGCCAGTCGTTTGAGCTGATGCGGAGCGATCGCTCGAAGGCCGAAGCTGAGGAAGAAAGTGCTGCGGCAAGTGCGAGTGTCGCGTACGCGAAGGTGCAGCCGACGTCGGCCGCCAACGCGGCTTCGTCGATGATTGCCCAGATGGCCGCGCAGGGGCACCCCCTTGCGCCTCCTCCGCCGGGAGCAGCGGCAGCGGCTGCGGTGGCAAATTTACCCAACCCAACCGCTTCATTGCCGCCCGTGAACCTCACCGTGGTGCCGGCTGTGGCGAATCAGGTTGTTGGTTCGACCTTCCAGGTAGCGATCCTCGCCGGCAATGCACGTGATCTTTTCAGCGTCCCGATGCAACTGCAATTCGATCCGAAAGTGCTATCGCTGGTCGATGTAGACGCCGGGGAGCTGCTAAGCCGCGACGGCCAGGCTGTGGCATTGGTTCACCGCGATGAGGGCAATGGTCTGGTTACGATTGCTGCATCGCGGCCACCGAATACCGCGGGCGTGAATGGTCAGGGAACGGTGTGCACGCTGACTTTCAAGGCCGTGGCCGGCGGCGATAGTGCGCTTTCGCTGGTGAAGATTGGTGCGAAGGATAGCAAGCAGAATAGTCTGCCGACGACCGGGTCGCAGGCTATGGTGCACGTGAAGTAGCAGGGAGCGGGACGGATGACTTGCGACGCTGGAATTTCACGAAAGGCGGCCTGGTCCGGTGAGTCTGGACTGACGTTGGTCGAGTTGATCATCGTCGTCACGATCCTGTCCATTCTGGCGGGTGCGGCGGTTCCGATTGCGAAGTTCCAGGTGAAGCGGTCGAAAGAGCGGGAACTGCGACGTGACCTTTGGGAGATGCGGGACGCGATCGACAAGTACAAGGATGTTGCGGACAAAGGGCTGATTCAGACCAAGGCCGATTCGAACAACTATCCGCCGGATTTGCAGACACTGGTGGATGGAGTCGAGATTCAGACCAAAAAGATGAGGTTTTTGCGGTCGATTCCAGTAGATCCGATGACGAAAAGCACCGATTGGGGTCTGCGATCGAACCAGGATGAGCCGGATTCAACGAGTTTTGGCGGACAGGATGTTTTTGACGTGTACAGCAAGAGCGATGGAACGTCCCTGGACGGAACGAAGTACAACACATGGTGATGGCTAAGCCAATTCGGGCAGGACGGCAGCAGAACATAGCGGGCAGCGGCGAGAGTGGCTTTACGCTCATCGAGCTGATCATCGTGATGACGATCATCGGGATTTTGTCGTCAATCGCCATTCCTATGTATCTGAAAGCAATCAAGCGAGCCAACGAGGCGGTGCTGAAAACAGATCTCCAAACCATGCGAACGGCAATTGACAGCTATACGGTGGATAAGGAAAAGGCGCCGCAAGGATTGGACGACCTTGTTCAGGCCGGGTATTTGAAATCGATACCCGTTGACCCGATTACGAAGCACAACGACACCTGGATCACAGGCCAGTCGGATTCGCTGATGGACATCAACGAAACGCAGGGCGGCATCGATGACGTCCATTCGGGGGCGCAAAATCTGGCCACCGATGGGACGTCTTACAACACCTGGTAATCCCGGACTTCCGGACCCGCGCGAACTGCCACAAATGCAGATCCAAAGTCTTTGGCCTCTGAACCACATCCGGGTTCCTCTGTAATACAAATTCGAAAAAAAGGCGTCTAATAGGTAAGCAGAGTCGTGCCTGAATGGCAGGGGTGCGGCTCCGTGGAGCCCCAAAATGCGCATACTTGCTCTCGCCGCTCTTCTTTCGGTTACGGTGCCGGTCGCTTATTGCCAGCAGCCGAGCGCACCTGCATCCTCTACGCCTCCAGCAAGTTCGCCTCCGGCGGCTAGTTCGCAGACGCCCGATACAGGGACACCTGCGGCTGCGCAACCGGCGGCAAAGGATTCCAATAGCGGAGACGCGTCTGTAGCCAAGCCCACGGATGCGACGAAGACCGCGGACACGGATGCTTCCGCCAAGAAGCCCGATGCGGCCACAGCGAAGAAGACCGGCGACACCGCAAGCGCGAAGCCTGATGTCATGCCAAATCCCGGCGAGGCGCTTGATCCGAACATCAAGAAGGGCAGCGAGGAAGACGTCAACGCGGTTGGCACGCGCAATATCGGCGGCCGTGGCATGGCCAATTGGTACTCGACGAACTGGGAGATCGGGACGGGCAAGCAGTACTCGATAGAGATTGAGAAGTCGTCGCACCTGGTGACCGATCCTGTGGTGGTGGAGTACATCAATCGCGTTGGCCAGAATCTTGTAAAGAATTCGGATGCGAAGGTGCCGTTCACGATCAAGGTGCTCGATACCGACGAGATCAATGCAATGGCGCTGCCTGGCGGGTTCTTCTACGTGAACTCGGGCTTGATCCTGGCTTGCGACTCGGAAGATGAGCTTGCGGGCGTGATGGCGCACGAGATTTCGCACGTTGCCGCGCACCATGCAGCGCGCGAGATGACCAAGCTCAACTACATGCAGATCGGGTCGATTCCGCTGATGATTTTTACGCAGGGAACCTGGACCGGGTACGGCATTTACGAGGCTTCTCAACTGGCTGTGCCGATGAGTTTTCTGATGTTCTCTCGCGAGTACGAGGCGGAAGCGGATTATCTCGGGATTCAGTACATGTACCGTGCGGGCTACGATCCGCAGGGCATGGTGTCGATCTTTGAAAAACTGTCGGCGCTGGAAAAGCACAAGCCCGGCGCACTTTCGCGGGCGTTCAGCGATCATCCCGCAACGCCCGATCGCATTGCCAATGTCGAAGAAGAGATTGCGACCATTTTGCCCGCGCGCCCGGATTACCTGGTGACGACTTCGGAGTTCGATTCGGTGAAGGCGCGGCTGGCGCGTATCCAGAACAAGCGCGGCCTGAACGACAAGAAGAACGGCAACAAGCCGACGTTGCGGCGGACCGGGACGACGAACAATCCGAACTCGAATCCGAATGGGTCAAGTTCAGATGACGATACGCCGACGCTGGGACGTAGAAATTAGAGAGCAGAGCGTACAGGATAGGTAGCGAGGGCGCGGCTTAGGCTGCGCCTTTTGCTTTGCCGGCGATAAAATAGGGGTATGTCTACGCACACCACTGGCTATACCGACGACCACGCCAAGGCGGGTCTTGATGTTGTTTTTCCAGCGATTGAAACCTGGAGGAACCAGTTTCGCGCTTACGAAATTTTGGTTGATGATCCTGAATTTACGAGCGTCTGCCCGAAGACAGGGCTTCCGGATTTTGGCGTTCTGACCATCCGGTATATGCCGAAGGAAAAGTGTCTCGAACTGAAGAGCTTGAAAGAGTATCTGTTTGTCTATCGCAACCTGGGAATATTTCAGGAGAACATTGTGAACCAGGTGCTGGACGATGTTGTGAAGGCAACCGATCCGGTCTGGTGCGAGATCAAGGGCGATTTCAGGCCTCGGGGTGGGATTTCGACCGTGGTGACGGCGCGGTATCCGCGGACGGAAGAGTTTACTCGTTAGACCCTGGCTCTGCTCAAACTATGGTTGCGACAAACGCGCCTCATAACTGCGGCTGAAACGGATGACGGCGGCCCATTCTCCGTCGCGGCTGTCCTGAAAGACGATCTGGCCGCCCAGGATGGCGGCGATCTCCGAAGGGCGTAGGTCGCGGTCCTGGGTGAACTCGCGACCGCGCGGAGTGGTGGGGTGCTTCAGGAGATAGCGCTCGAGCGCGGGGCTGGTGTAGTGCGTGGTGAAGACGAGCGCCGTGTCGAATTTGCCGGTGTTTTGGGCGGCTTTGTTGATTTCGGCAGCGGTGAAGTTTTCAAGTGGATAGACCTTGATGCGCTGGGGCACGTAGCCGAGGTCGGGGCGGAATAGCTCGGAAGCGGCAGGCCATGCGGTGAGGACTGTCGCGTCGGGATAATGCTGCGCGATATAAGCCGTGGCTTCCTGGTGGACGACGATCATGTCGCGGTAGGTGAGGTTGTCCTCAGGGGCGAATGAGGTTGGCGGGTTGAGCCAGATCGCTACGAAGAAGGCCACTCCGGTGGCTGTGGCGAGCAACGGCCAGTGACGGGTGCGGTCGCGCCATGTGGCGATGCAAATCAGCAGGATCAGTGGATAAACAGGCAGTAGGTAGCGGGTGAGTAGAGCGCCGCCGAGGATCGAGAAAGCTAACCAGTTGCCGGCGATCAGCATCCCGATGGTGGGGAGTGCAAGGAATAGGGGATAAGGAGATTGCGGGTTGCGGCGCGGTAGGAGCAGGCAGGCTAGGGCGAGCAGGATTGCCAGCCAGATGTTGCGTTGCCAGAAGAGGTGCAGGGCGCGGTAGTAGATTGCCTGGAAGATGTGCGCGGCAGTGAAATTGGCGGTCGCGTTGTAGCGGAGGTACTCGGGATTGCCGAAGGTGAAGCCGGTCTTGTGGCGGTGGTAGGCGTACCAGGCCAGGAGTGGGAGTAACGGGAAGCTGAGGGCCAGGAGCCGGTGCAGATGGGTAGTAGCGCGGGTGCGGATGAGAAGGAAAAGTTCGATAGTGGCGAGGATTGCGGGTTCGACAATGGCCGTTTCTTTGGAGAGAGCGGCTAGCGAGAAGAGAACGGCGACCCAGATGAGGCTGCGCTGTTGCGGAATAGAAGCAGATCCTTCGCGTTGCTCAGGATGACAATCCTTATAACGGGTTTCCGGCAGATAGATTGCGAAGGCGCTTAGAGTAAACGCGGCGGCAAAGATGTCCGCGTGGGCGAGGGTGCTTTGAGCGAACCAAATGGGGTAAACCGCTGTCAGGAGCGTGGTCGCAAGAGCAGCTGCGGGGCTGAGAAGACGTTGGGTGAGGCGGAAGACGGCCAGCAGTGCGGCTGCAGCGAAGGCGCAGACCGTTAGGCGCGTCGTGAGGATGTTGTAGCCGGTGATGTGCCAGAGCGTGCCGAGGAGCACGTTGGGCAGCGGCGGGTGCGCGTTGGTGAACTCGGGGATGAGGGTGAAGCGGTGGTAGAAATCGAGTGCGGCAGGAACGTAGTAGCCGCCTTCGTCCCAGTAATAGGGGAGGTGCAGGAGGGTGAAGTGGGAAAGTGCGATTGCAGCGAAGAAGATGGCAAAGAGGGTGAAAGAGGAAAAGCCGGCTAAGCGATCAGGGAAATGAAGGATTGCGGGGGGCGAGGTTTCCAATGGTACGTCTACGCGGGACCGAGAATTCGGACCCGGGGTACCCAGAGATTGTGAAGTCGAGGGCACGCGGGTTAGTGGACCGGGCCGCTTCCGGGGACGATGAAGTGCTGGGTAGCGTTCTGGGGGCCATCCAGAGAGATGGCTCCGAAAGTTTTTTCGTACTGGGCAATGTTCTGCGTGAGCAGGTTATTGAGGGCTTTAGCTTGCTGGGGGCTGAGGTAAATGCCCTGGAAGTTATCGATTTCGACCTGGTCGGCGGCCTTCTGGTCGATGGTGCCGAAAACCATGAAAAAATCCCAGATGGAAAGGCGAATTTGGACGCTGTTTGCGTAGGATTCGCGGTAGTTTTCGGCCTTATTCAGGGTGATTTTGGTGTTGTCGGGCTGGGTAATGGTCTGGCTCATGATTCATCCTGAACGCCGTTCGGGCGCGATGCTGAAAATGTGGTGCGGGAGGGGGGACTCGAACCCCCACGCCGAAGCACAGGCTTCTAAGACCTGCGTGTCTGCCATTTCACCACTCCCGCGGTGAGGTTAAGCGTAGCGGGAATGTCGAATGGTTGCAATGTGCCGTTGGACGTTTCCGGAAGGTGGGCCGGAACGAGTTCTGGGCTTAGAGCGTATGGGCCTGGAGGAGAAGGGAATAGCAAGAAGATATTCCCAGGTGAAGGGATCATGAAACTGGCCGATGACGTCTCATAGATAGTGACTGGAAACGGATTTGGGCCGACAGAGATCGCACGATTTGCGACCGAAGGGGATGGTAGTGCATCCTATTCATGAAAGTTGATAGAGGGACGCTAAGATGTCGAGCGAATTTGTAAGTGTAATCAAGCCATCGGAAGTGAAAAGCGGAAGCGATAAGGGACGCTCTTATCCAGTTCTGCCAGTTAGAGATACGGTTCTTTTCCCACATGCGGTTTTGCCGCTGACGGTAGGACGTGAGAGCTCGATCCAGCTGATTCAGTCGCTGGGTGAGGAGAAGACGATCCTGGTTGTGGCGCAGAAAGATGCCCGTCAGGACCAGCCGGAGGGGTCTGATCTGCATGTGATTGGGACCCGGGCGACTGTGCATAAGGTCGTAAAAATGCCGAATCAGAGCCTTTTTGTGTTCACAGAGGGCACGGAGCGGGTGAAGATCGGCAATTACAGCCAGACTCAGCCGTTTTTGATGGCCGAATGTGAGCCGCTGGATGAGGTTGAGCCGGAGAAGTCGCCTGAGGCTGAGGCGATGCAGCGGAATGTGCTGGGTCAATTCCAGGAGATTGTGAACTCGTCGTCGACACTGTCGGACGATTTGCAGACGATTGCGATCAACATCGAGGATGCGAGCCGGTTGTCGGACTTTATTGCGTCCAGCTTGCCGTTCCTTTCAACGGCGGAAAAGCAGGAGCTGCTTGAGACACCGGAAGTGAAGGCACGGCTGGAGAAGATCAACAGCCATCTTGCGAAGGAGATCGAAGTTCAGCAGTTGCGGAACAAGATTCAGACCGAGGTGCAGGATTCTGTGCAGCAGTCGCAGCGGGATTATTATCTGCGCGAGCAGATGAAGGCGATCCAGAAGGAACTGGGCGACCAGGACGATACGCAGAAGGACATTGCAGAACTGAAAGAGAAGATTGAAAACGCCGGCATGCCGGAGGAGACGAAGAAGGATGCGCTGAAGGAGCTTGGACGGCTGAGCCGGATGAATCCTGCTGCTGCGGACTACTCGTTGGCACGGAACTACGTGGAGTGGCTTGCCGTGTTGCCGTGGGGTAAAAGCTCTGCCGGCGAAGTGGATATTTTGAAGGCACAGCAGGTGCTGGATGAAGATCACTACGGATTGAAGAAGGTGAAAGACCGCATTCTGGATTACCTCAGTGTGCGGCGGTTGAAGCCAGATATGAAGGGTCCAATTCTTTGCTTCGTTGGGCCTCCGGGCGTGGGTAAGACTTCACTTGGACGCAGCATTTCGCGGGCGCTTGGACGCAAGTTCAGCAGAATTTCGCTTGGCGGTATGCATGATGAGGCGGAGATTCGCGGACATCGGCGGACGTACATTGGTGCGTTGCCGGGACAGATCATTCAGCACCTTAAGAGGGTGGAAGTGAACGATCCGGTCTTCATGCTGGACGAGATTGACAAGCTGGGACGCGATTTCCGTGGCGATCCGGCGAGTGCGTTGCTTGAGACGCTTGATCCGGAGCAGAACAATACATTCCGCGACAACTATCTCGACCAGCCGTTCGATCTGAGCAAAGTGCTGTTTATCTGCACAGCCAACCAGCTGGACACGATTCCTGGACCGCTGCTCGATCGTATGGAGATCATCGAATTGACCGGTTATACGGAAGAGGAGAAGGTCAACATCGCGGAGAAGTATCTGATCCCGCGGCAGATCAAGGAGAACGGCCTGAAGGAAGAGCAGATCGAGTTTCCGACGGAGAGCGTTGGGCTGATTGCCCGGGGCTATACGCGGGAGGCTGGTGTACGCCGGTTGGAGCAGTTGATCGGAACGGTTTGCCGGAAGCTGGCTCGCAAGGTTGCTGAAGGGCGGACTGAGAAGCTGATAGTGACTCCTGAGGTTGTGAAGGAGTTCCTCGGCGGCATCAAGGTACGCGTGGATACGGAAATTGCGGAACGGACGAAGCGGGCTGGCGTGGCCGTCGGGCTTGCGTGGACTCCGGTGGGCGGCGATGTGTTGTTCATCGAAGCGAACCGGATGAAGGGCAAGGGCGGCTTCACGATGACGGGCCAGATCGGCGACGTGATGAAGGAGTCGATGCAGGCAGCGTTGACATGGGTAAGGTCGAATGCGGCCTCACTCGGGTTGGACGAGGATGTGCTGAAGGATATTGATCTGCACATTCACGTACCGGCGGGAGCTATCCCGAAGGATGGGCCTTCGGCCGGCGTGACCATGGCTACGGCTCTGGTCAGCTTGCTAACGGACAAGCCTGTGCGGCCTTTGCTGGCGATGACTGGTGAGATTACACTGAGCGGCAATGTGCTGCCGGTTGGCGGCATCAAGGAAAAGTTCCTTGCGGCCAAGCGCGCGGGCGTTCGCGATGTGATTCTGCCGGTCGACGTGAAGACGCAGGTTGATGAAGACTTGACGGCGGATCAGATTGAAGGCGTGACGATCCACTATGTTTCGCGGATTGAAGATGTGCTGGCGGTTGCGTTGCCGAATACGGTGAACGAAATCGTCCAGGACGAAGAGGTCCGCGAAGAAGTGCTGGCTGCGGCGGAGTAAGCGCTGGTGAACGAGGTTGCTAAAGGGCGGTCGTGAAAGCGGCCGCCCTTTTTGCGTTTCTATGAGCAGGCGATGGTGCATAGCGCGCGGTATGCTCGGAGGGTGAGGGTTGTGTGAAGGTTCTGGTGATTGATACCTGCGGAGAGGTGGGCAGCGTTGCATTAGGTGACGGCGACGCGGCTGTGGTCAACGAGAGTTTGCCTGCCAGAGGTTCTTCTTCGGCTTTGTTGCCGACGGTTGCTCGATTGCTGGAAGCGAAAGGATGGGTGTTGGCGGATTTAGATGGAGTTGGGGTGGTGAATGGGCCGGGGTCGTTTACTGGGGTGCGGGTTGGGCTTGCGGCGGCGAAGGGATTGTGTGAGGCGGTGGGGCTGCAGTTGGCTGCGGTTTCGCGGCTGGAGATGCTGGCGGTCGCGGCTGGACTGGAGGATGGCCTTGCGGTACTCGATGCGGGGCGTGGTGAGTTTTATGTGCGGGTGGTTGCGCGGGAGAGCGCGGTGCAGGAAGTGCTCTGTGGGTTGGATGAGTTGAGAGAGATGGCTGCCGGTGGGCGAGTTGTCGTTGCTGAAGAGCGGCTGTTAGACAGGCTTTCGGGGTTGCAGCCAGAGATGATTATTTTGGAAGCAGCGCGGGCTTTGCCGTTGGTGTTGCGGGAGTTTAAAGTCGGCAGTGAGGACGCGGCGTTGGTGGATGCCAACTATGTTCGAGGCGAGCGTGAGATCTATGGGAAGGTTCGCGACAGCGTGAACGGAGATGGTGTTTGAAGGCGAGGGTGGTGGTGCGGAGAGCTGAGGTCGAAGACCTTGAGGGTGTGCTGCGGCTGGAGCAGGGGACGAGTGAGGCTCCACATTGGGATGAGGCACAGTATCGGGTGATGCTGCAGGATGCTGGGCAAGATGTTTTGCGGCGAGTGCTGTTTGTGGCGGTGGACGGTAAGCGAGTTGTGGGATTTGCTGCAGGTGCGGTGGTGGTGGAGGAAGCAGAATTAGAGAGCGTCGCGGTGGATGACGCGTGGCGGCGATGTGGTGTGGGACGTGCGTTGAGCGAAGCGGTGTTTGGGTGGGCTGGAACTCAAGGGGCGAAGCGGGTGCGGCTTGAAGTAAGAGCCGCGAATGAGGCGGCACACGCGCTTTATCTTGGGTTGGGGTTTGAGGCGTGCGGGATGCGGCGCGGCTATTATGTTGATCCTGTGGACGATGCGGTGCTGATGACATTGACGTTGCGTTGACTTCTAAGCCACGCTAAGGCGGGTTGCGGACTTATAATGGCCGGATATGGTTCGTGATGGTTTTTTCTACGGGTTAGCCCTGTTGGTGGTTGCCGCAATTGTCTGGCATTTTACGGAGGCGGGTGCGCTGACGGCGATTCCTGTGCTGCTGGCGGTGTTCTTTCTGTGGTTCTTCAGGGATCCGCCGCGCAAGATCCCCGATGGGCCTGGTCAGATTGTTTCTCCTGCCGACGGCAAGGTGGATGTAGCTGAGTGGGTTGAGACGACGGCAGGTGGGCGTTTGCGAGTGACCATCTTTCTGAATGTGTTCAATGTACATGTGAATCGTGTACCGGTGAGCGGCACCGTGGAGCTGGTGGAGTATCGGGAAGGGCAGTTTCTGAATGCCATGAATCCTGATTCTGCGATACACAACGAGCAGACGTTGATTACCATCAATGCCGGAGCGTATGAGGTGAGTTTCAAGCAGGTGGCGGGTTTGCTGGCGCGGCGGATTGTTTGTAATTTGAAAGCCGGAGACCGGGTGGAACGTGGACAGCGTATGGGCATGATCAAGTTTGGATCGAGGGTGGATGTGTTGATGCCGGCAGAGGCGAGGTTGTGGGTGAAGAAGGGGCAGCGTGTTGTCGGCGGAAAAAGCGTGTTGGCCGTGATGCCGGAAGCGGGAGATGTATCCGCGGGTTCACAGGGTAGGTCGGCCTGATGGCTGCCATGGAGGTAAACGAGAGGAGAAAAGCAAAACATCCGCCTCGCGGGATGTATGTGCTGCCCTCGTTATTTACTGCGGGAAATATTGCCGCAGGATATTACGCGATTACGGAAAGCATTCGTGGAGCGGCGGGCGATCCGAATGCTTTCAATCGTGCGGCGCTGGCAATTGGCTTTGCGGTGATATTCGATGGGATCGATGGGCGCGTGGCGCGCATGACCGATACGTCGAGTGATTTTGGCAGAGAGTTCGATTCGCTGGCCGATGTAATCACGTTCGGCGTGGCGCCGAGCCTGTTGGCGTATCTGTGGGGCGTGCAACAGGTGGTGTCTTCGACTTTTCCGCTGGTTCAGGAGCGGGTGCGCGATCTGGGAATCGTGATCTGTTTTCTGTTTCTGATCTCGGGCGCTTGCCGATTGGCGCGATTCAACGTCAGCGTCAATCCTCAACCGGGAAACCCCGGGCGGCCGGGACGAAAGTATTTTGTCGGAATGCCCATTCCGGCGGGCGCTGGTGTGATTGCCGCAGTGGTGCATTATGAACTGGGATCGCCAATTTACGACGTGTGGATGTCTGCCGTGTGGCTTGCGTTGATTGGGTTTACCGGGTTTTTGATGGTGAGTAACTGGCGGTTCTGGAGCGGCAAGGAGTTGAACTTCACGGAAGCTAAGCCGGTGCGCGGCGTGTTGTTGCTGTTGGTTGCGCTGGCATTGGTGATCTGGCTGTCGCAGTGGGCACTGATTATTATTGCGATGGTGTACCTGATGTCCGGTGTGCTGGCACGGCTGGCTTATTCGTGGAGACGACGTTCGTTGCGTTCGGCGGCGCAGTAAGCGCGGTCTTTGAGTATTGAAGAGCAGTGAGGGGAATGTGGCTGGACAGATTGTGCGTGTGGCTATTGTCGGAGCGTCAACGCTGCTTGGAAAAGAGCTCGCCGACGAGTTGAATGCGGCGGCAACTGTTGTGTGGGATATCAAGCTACTCGATGCGGAACTGGCCGGTGTCGGTGTTGCGGGTGGGCAGATGACCGCGGCTGGCGATGAGATGCTGCTGATCAAGACGATTGAGCCAGGTGCGTTCGATGGGATGGATGTCGTGTTCTTTGCAGGTGATGCTGCGACGACTCGCAAGCATTGGAAGGAAGCGAAGACGGCGGGCGCAAAGATAGTTGACTTATCCGGGGCGCTCGACAATGAGCCTGGAGTGCCTGTGCGGTGCGCGTTGATCGATGCAGCGGAACGGGGTGCGGATGCAGTGCAGGTTGTTGTCGCGGCGCATCCGGCGGCTGTGATGCTTGCGCTGGTGGTGACGCGGTTGCGAGCGCGATGGGCGGATGCCAGAGCAAGCGCAACGGTGATGGAGCCGGCGTCGCAGCAGGGCAGTGCGGGGCTAGATGAAATGCATCAGCAGACGGTGGCGCTGTTGTCGTTTCAGGCTGTGCCCAAGGATGTTTACGATGCGCAGGTTGCGTTCAATCTGAGCACTGAGTTCGGCTCGGAGGCGAAGGTGAATCTTGGAGCGATTCGTGAGCGGGTACGCAGAGACTTCGCGACGATCGCGGGTAGGGAAGCATCAAGCGCGCTGGCTATGCAGTTGCTTCAGGCGCCGGTGTTCAATGGCTATACGGCATCGATGTTTGTGGAGATGGATGCCGACGCGCTGCAGGCTGATGTGGAAAGCGTCGTTGAGGGTGGGATAGTGAGTGTGATGACTGGTATCGAGCCGGGACCGAGCAATTTGAGTGCGACGGAACAGGGGCAAGTGCTGGTCAGCGTGCGCGCGGAGAGTGATGCGATGGGATTCTGGTTGTGGATGGCGGCGGATAATCTCAAGCTGGCTGCGCAGAATGCAGCAGCGTGTGCGCTGGAGTTGGCCGCAATTAAACATCGCACAAATTAACGGTTTGTAGCAGCGAGGCTTGTATTTCTGGCTGGAAACCGCCAAGGCTGCTAGTGAGTTGCGGTGTTTGTAAACTCGGAGACTGCCTCTTCCGCGGCGGTGTATTGCTTCCACCCATTTCCTCCTGCTCGCTTTACCCGATAGAGTGCGATATCCGCGGCTTTGAAGAGGATCGCCTCTTCTTCTCCGTCCTGAGGGTAAGTCGCTACTCCAACACTGAACGTTGTATTCAGGGCTGATCCATTGACCAGGAAAGGATCTTTCACACTCGCTGCTAATGCGCCATAAAGAGCCGCAATTCCGCTGGTGTCGATCGGGTCCGCCACTAGTATCGCAAACTCGTCTCCACCTACCCTGGCAAAACAATCCGACTCTCGTACGATTGCATTCACGCGTTCGGCTACCAACCTCAGCCATGCGTCGCCGGCGTCGTGCCCATGTTTGTCATTGATCTCCTTGAACTTGTCCAGGTCGAACAGGATTAGTGTGAACGATCGATTCTCCTGCCGCCGGCATGTGGCCAAAAGCCGGCGAAATTGTTCGCTGAACATGCGTCGGTTCGGCAGCCCAGTCAACGGATCGGAGTGTGCCATCAACTCCAACTCCAGCCGGCTCTTCTGCAGCTCTTCGGTGATCTTCTTCAACTCGGCGGTACGCTGCTCCACCCGCCGTTCCAGCTTGCGTTGTCGCGCTCTCGTATACGCCGTGCTATATCGAAAGATCGCAATGAGGACGAGTAGCAGCAAGAGAAATGCCGCGATTTCAGCCCATACCGTTTGGTACCACGCCGGCACAACTCGAATCCGGACCTTGCGCGCCTTCCCCCAGACTCCATCACGATTGGAGGCCCGCAGTTCGAGTACGTATTTGCCCGGCGGCAAGTTCGTATAGCTAGCGACCCTTCGCGTGGCTGGGGTGGTCACCCAAGCTTTGTCGAAGCCGTCCAGCTTGTAGGAGTAGAGATTAAGGTTCTGCCCCGTGTAGTCGAGGGATGTAAATTCCACCGCTACGCTGTTCGCAGCGTGCGGGATATTGAGAACCGAATCGCCCTCATTGGCATTGTAGAGGTCGGGGGGAGACGGCTTGTCACCCACCAGGATGTCTGTGACGACCACGGGAGCATCGTAACTAAAGGACTTGACTAGCGCCGGATTGACAATCGTCAGGCCGCCGGTACCGCCAAAGACCAGGCGGCCATCTCCCGTATTGCTTCCGGATTTGATCCAGTATGCAGGGATCGCCACACCGTCCGACTGGTGCAGGGACTTGATCGCGAACGTATGAGGATCAATGACCGCGAAACCGTTATCCGTGCTCACCCAGATTTTTCCATCCGGAGCCTCAAGGACATCGTCGGTACTGGGGTCGGGCAGACCTTGCGACAGCGTGCGAATTCTGGGCTTGCCGTTGGCCCGGCGACCTTCGAAGACGCAGACGCCGCCACCCCAGGTCGTCGCCCAGAGCCGGTGCTCACGATCGACAAGGAGCGACGTAACTGGCGCCGGCAACCCATTCGGGTCGGATGGATCTACAGGAATTCGTTCGACCGTGTGGGTCGCCATGTCATAGCGAATGAGCTCAGTTGCGGTTCCCACCCATAGATCGTTACCTGTGCCTCGCGCCACGACTGTGATCTCCGGCGATTTGAGCGGCAGATCAATTTGTTGCGGCAGTTTTTGCTGCGAAGAGCCTCCCGAGAGACTCTCGGCCCAAAGGCCATTATGGGCGCCAATCCACAGTGTTCCGGCGTCGTAAACCAGGGCATCCACGCGATCCGCCGTTCCTTGTGGGCGAGTAAGCGGAACCAGATTGCGGCCTTCAGGATCGAGATGGTAGACCCAATTGAACGTCCCCACATAGAGGCTTCCGTCTGGTGCGGTCGTCAAAGCGTTGATCTGGCCTGTTGGCAGCGGAGCTGTGATTCCGGCGGAAATCACGCGGACCGGTTCAATAGTCGCACCATTGAGCTGGACGAGCTCGACACCCTTTTCGTTCAAACCCAGCCACAGACGGCCATGCTCTGCGGGCAGTATGGCCGTTATATCCGCATCCGCGATCCGTCCTGGTTGGGCAAGTGCGCCGGTTGTGCCAAAGAAGGTGAGAATACCGCTGCCCAGTTCGGTCCGCCCCAGACCTTTGGTCGTTCCAACCCATACGGAACCCGCCGTATCGGTCAATAAGGTAACGACCGCATCGCTGGGCAGGCTCGTTGGATACGCCGCATCGTGAGCGATGCGATGAGTCTCCAGCGTCTTCGCATCCACGGCAACGATGCCCTGACCGGTGGTGCCCATCCAGATCTCACCCGGCGCCGCTTCGCAGATCGCGTCCACCGCCTCCTGGTCGAGGAGGGATGGACCGGGCGTTGTTTCGTGGATCTGGCGAGCGGTCTGCTCAGACGGTTCCAGAACGTAAGCTCCGGAAGTTGTTCCAATCCAGAGCCGTCCTGCATGGTCTATCAGCAGCCTCCAAACCCTGGGCTTTGCCTGTCCAAAAATAGGTTGAAAGACGAAGTTCCTGCCTTTGCGATCGCTGCGGAAAATTCCCTGGGTGGTGCCCGCCCAGATCTCGCCTGCCTGGTCTCGAACTAACGTGACGATCCCAATCCGGCCCGTAGCCCCCTGCATCGCGACAGGAGTAAAAGTCCCCGTAACGGGATCCAGGTCCTTGAGCCCCTCGCGCGAGCCCACAAGAAGTCCCTTTGCTCCGTCCGTCATCATTGCGTAAACGGCCGCGTAGTTCGTTTCCTTCCCGGCCGGCACAAACGTCTGGAATCGATCCAGCGCCGAATCGTAGCGCACTACTCCTCTTGACCTGGTTCCAATCCAAAGCGCTCCCGCGGGATCGGTGTACATGGAATAGATATTGTTGTCCGGTAAAGTGCCCGGGACACCAATTTGAAACTCGTAATTCCTGAAGTGATAGCCGTCCCAGCGAGAAACACCACTCCCTGTCCCAACCCATAAAAAGCCATGGCCGTCCTGCGCCGTGGCCTGAACAATGGGGCTCAGCAAACCAGCATTTCGATCCAGTGGTTCAAAGATCGTATCCGCAT
>Ga0302313_10001031_pt1 | contig 22158 bp, 16 predicted proteins | sample III_Palsa_N2_2_FD_200454 | JGI IMG/M metagenome (GOLD analysis project Ga0302313, IMG submission 200454) | Peat permafrost microbial communities from Stordalen Mire near Abisko, Sweden - III_Palsa_N2_2 | ecosystem: Environmental > Terrestrial > Soil > Palsa > Peat permafrost | place: Sweden...
ACGACTATGCGGTGACGCAGGTGCGGTGGGAGGGTCGATGGATTCCCGGGCATACCGCGCTGGTGTATGCGATCGATGCGACCGGCGTGGGCGTGATGGGTGCGGGGAAGATTGCGGGCAATGATGCGTTGGGTGGAAGGCCGACGAAGGACAAGCCGCTGCGGCATCCAGCGCTGATGGAGTTTCTGCGCTGCGAGGGGGTTCACCTGCAGGGGTTTTCGACGAGCTATCACCAGATGTGGTCGATCCATCCAACGGCGAGCCGAAACATTTTGATCGAGGACCTGACGATTCGCTCGACTGGTGGGAACGGCGATGGGATTGATATTGACTCGTGCAAGCAGGTGGTGATCCGGCGGTGCGATATCTCAACCGGGGACGACTGCATCTCGCTCAAGAGCGGTCGCGGCGAAGAGGCGTACACGCAGGCGATGGGCACCGAGGATGTGACGATCTCGGATTGCACGTTTGCGGACGCGATTTTTGCGTGCATCGGGATCGGCAGCGAGAACTCTGCGGGGACGAAGAGAGTGCGCGTGGAGCGATGCAAGTTTACCGGGGCGAAGAGCCATGCGATCTACATCAAGAGCCGCCCGGGGCGCGGTGCGCTGCTGGAGGATTTCACGTTCGAGGACATCGACGCTTCAGGGATGATCGGCGGGTTTTTGCGGATCAACCTGCTGAACAGCGGGTTGCTGGGCGAAGACCCGGTACCGGGACTGGCCGGAATTCCGCAGGGGCGGAACTTTGTGTTTCGCAATGTGCGGGTGACCGATGCGCCGGTGCTGGTGCATGCGCTGGAGATCCCTGCGGAGAAGCCGCTGGATGGGCTGGTGCTGGAGAACATCTCGGGGACCTGCAAGAAGGGCATCGAGATTGCGAATGCGCAGCGCGTGGTGATTAAGAATGTGACCGTCACCGGGTTCGACGGGCCGAAGGTTGCGATCCTGAATGTGACGGGCAAAGGCTTGGAGGGTGCGGCAGCGGCGACGTTGGCGGGCGTGAAGACGCCCGATCCCGTACCGCAACCCGCCGAGCCCTACAAACTGCGCTAGCGAAAGAAGTGCGGCACGAAGCTGCTGAGATTGCCGGTGATGGGGCCGGCGTCTTCGCGGATGCCCATGCCGGCGCACTCCTGGTCGACCATCCAGAGCCCGAGGACGGGGTAGCGTCGTCCGCTGAGGCCATCGGAAAAGGAAGTCTCCGGGCCGAGGCGCTGGTCGATCTGCAGGCGGTTGATGTAGGGGCCTTCGGTGGCGATGGTCTCGCCCACGGCGGTGGTCAGCGTGATGTTTGAGCCCTCGCGCGAGTGCATGGGTTTGCGGACCCAGCCGGGCGCGGGCTGCCAGCCGCTGGCGTCGGTAACGAAGTGCGATTCGAGCAGCAGCTCGTGGTTCGGGTAGAGCTCCCAGAGGACCGGCAGGATGCCTTTGTTGGAGAGCAGCAGCTTCCAGATGGGCTCGATCCAGCGCATCTCCTGGTAGGTCCGCAGCATCGGTGCGGCGAAGGACTCTTCGAGCATCGTCTCCCACGGGTAGAGCTTGAAGATGGACTTGATCTGGTTCTCGGCGGTGTCGACGAAGCACTGCCGCGGTTCGTTCCAGCCGATGTCTTCCATCAAAAGCTGGCGAGTCTGTAGGCCGGCTTGTTCGGCGGTGTCGCGCAGGTACGCGACGGTGAGCAGGTCTTCGGGGAACGCGGTGCTGGCGAAGTAGACGGGCCGCTCGAGGTAGCTGGCGTCGTCCTTCCACTTGGCGATGAGCTTTTCGTGCAGCGAACTGAACTGGTCGGCGTCGCGGTAGACATCCTTGAGCCAGTACCACTGGATGACCGAGGCTTCGAGCAGCGAGGTAGGCGTGTCGGCGTTGTATTCGAGCAGCTTCGGCGGGCCGTCGCCGTTCCAGAGGATATCGAAGCGGCCGTAGAGCGCGGGCGGCTCTTCATTCCACGCCCACTCGATCATGGGGACGGCTTCTATGGGGATCTCGAGCTCGGCGTAGCGCTGGTTGTCGATGACGTTCTGCGCGGCGGCGAGGCACATCTCCTGTAGCTCGTTAGCGGCGGCTTCCAGACGATCGACTTCGGCGGAGGTGAACTCGTAGCAGGCGGACTCGTCCCAGTAAGGGCGCGCGCCGGGCGGCAGGCTCTCGGGCGTGTGGAAGGTGAGGCCTTGCTGCTCGACGGTGGACTGCCAGTTGGGCCGCGGGGTAAGCGTGTGGCGCTGCATCTATTCGCCGCTCCCGCCGCCGTGCCCGCCACCTTCGCCTTCACCACCGCCGTGGCCGGAGAAGAAGCTGCCAAAGCCGCCGCGCGTGGTTCCGGTGGAGTAGCTGTGGCCCGGCATGGGAGCGTAGCCGCCGCCGCTCACGATGCTGCCCATCCCAAAGCCTCCACCACCGCCGTAGTAGTAGCGATACATGTGCGCGATGAAGATGCCGTCGACGATGGAGCCACCGTTGTTGGCCATGGTTCCGGCGACAGGCTGTTGCCCGTTGGGCGGAATGTTCTTGCAGAAGCTCGGGTCAACGACATGCTCATGCTCGTCGACGCAGCGCTGCGGCTCGCTCTGGTGGCAACCGGTGAGCAACGCGACAGCGGCGGAGGCTAGTAAAGGGGCGACGACGTAGGTGGAGCGGCGCATGGAGGTGTCAGTTCTCCGTTCTCAGTTCTCAGTGTGGCTTGCGACCATCGTACCTTGCGGCGATGAACTCCTGGCAACTGAGAACTGACAATGGAGGACGAGCTACTTCGTAGGCTTAGGTGCGGCAGCAGCAGGCGCGGCGGCTGGCGCAGGTGTGGGTGCTGCTGCCGGAGCGGGCGCCATGTACGGCGGCGGAGGCTTCTGGCCTTCCGCGACGAGTGCCATATCGATCTCGTCGAAGATGAGCTCGATCGGCACAGCGCCGTCGATCTTCGCGCCGTTGATGAAGAGCACCGGCGTTGACTGGAGGTTGAACGACTCAGCCAGCTTGACCGACGCGTTGATGGCCTTGGTGTCCTGCAGCTTCATGCAGACGTTCAGCTTGGAGAGGTCGATGTGGTCGGCCTCGCCCTGCTTCAGGGTCATGGTGTCGAGCATTCCGTAGACGCGATCAAGCGCCTTCTTCATGTCCTGATCGTTGGGCGTGGGACCGGTGCCGTTCTGAGCCGTGGCGCTGATGTCGGAGGCATGCGCGTGGATCTGATCCACGAGCGTCCAGTAGCCGGTGGGTGATTGGTCGGCGACGCAGTTGACGTCGACCGCGGCGTGCATGGCCCAGGGGTGGATGGATTCGAGGGGGTAGTCCTTGTAGACGATGTGGACCTTGTCGCCGTAGCGCTCGGTGATGGCCGGGAAGATGCTGGCGTGCAGCCGGGCGCAGTAAGGGCACTCAAGGTCGTCGAAGCCGACGATGAGGACAGGCGCGCTCGCCGGACCGCCGCGCGAGGGACGGCCTTCCGCGGAGATGAGATCGCGCGGGTTGGCGGAGATATCGAACTTGGTGAACTGGGCGAGCGTCTTGCCGTCCTTGGAGAGTAGGAACTTGATCGGGTGCGAGGTGCGGCCCTCGTTCGTGATGGTGACCTCGACCGTATCGTAGCCGGCGAGCTCTGATGGGGTGCGCGAGCCTACAGCGACAACGGAGCCGGGTGGCAGTTCGGCGCGCTGGCGCACCAGCACCTCGACGCGGCGGGCCTGCTCGGGGCTGAGCGGCGTTCCGGCAGGAACTGCGGGCGTCTGTGCGTGGCAGCCAAGAGCGGCGAGGAGGGTGGTGGCGAAGAGGAGGGCGGTTAGACGGCGGACTTTGGACACAGATCCATTATCTCAGTTGTTGGCGGTTCGAAGCTAAAAGAGGCTCTCACTGCGGCGCAGGTTCCCGGCGCTGCCGATGTTGGCCAGCGTGAAGTTGAAGCGGTAGGAGCCTTCGTTACGGATAGCGCCCAGATCGTACTTGCGGTACTCGACCGAGAGGCCGCAGCAGTTCCAGTTGTAACCGCCTTGGATGGTGAGATATTGCAGTGGGCCGGAAGAGTCGTCCAGCGGGCTGCCGGCGTTCAGATCGATGCCCGCGCCGGCAGCTACTGAAAGACCCGATCGGCTGGGTGTGCCGTAACCGCCGAGCAGGCGCATCTGCGCGAAGTTCGCGGTTGCGGAACGCGTAAGGTTCGTGGGGGTGCTCTGGGTGATGACCTCCGTATAGGTGCGTCCGGGGGCATTCAGTAGCGCATAGGAGACGCCACCAAAGAGGCGACCCTTGTGGGCATCGACAAAGATGTTGGAGCTGTTGATCTTGTTCGCGCCGGTGTCGTAGTCGAAGTCCCACTCGATGTCGGTGTGGCCGGAGGTACGGAAGCGCATGCGCGAGATCACCGGCGAGATATCGCGCGGCTCGGTGAGGAACGCGACGCCGGAGAGATCCAGCGTCGTATCGAAGATGTTGCGGCGCGTATTGATAATGGCGTTGCCGAAGGTGGTGTCAAAGAAGAACTTCTGCTCGATCTTCCAGCTGAACCACTCCTGCTGCGTGGCAGACTTCGGATCTGGCGCGCAGGGGTCGGTGTGGCCGGCGTGGGTACGCGTGGGCTGGTCGGGCGCGGTCGCGGAGGCGTCGGGGATTCCGTTGGCGTCGTTGGTGGCGCTTGGAACTGGTTCGACGGCGTTGGCAGCTTCTTCCTCCGTCTGCGGGGTAGTCTGCGTTGGCTTGGCGGGGCAGCCTGGTTTGGGCTTTACCGCCTTGGCCGGACGGGGGCGCGGGCGGAAGTAAAGGTGCTGGGTAAAGGCGTAGTCCAGCTCGTTGGTGTCGCTGGCCAGATCTACATCGTCAAAGCGCAGGATGCTGAGGAAGTTATTGACCCCTTTGACGTCTTTGTAGATGATCTCGGAGTCGATGGTGTGGCGCACCTCGCTGCCGAGCAGCCACTGGAGGCTTGGAGCAACGGCGAAGGTGCGTTCGATCGTCGGCGGCCGGATGTCGAGGGTGATCTCGCCATCGGCGCGGTTGACCGGGTTGGTGACCTCAATGGGGGTAGCGTTGGGACCGTAGGTTCCGCTCCGTGGTACGAATCGCGAGCGACTGTAAAAGGACTCGCGCGCGGCGATACTGGCAAAGATGTTCCAGCCGTCAAAGTGCAGGGGCAGCGAGATCTCGGGGCGGAAGTCAAGGCGCTCGATGATGCCCGAGGAGACGAAGTTGGGCTGGATGCGCTTGAGGCCGGCGGCGGAGGCGTTGAGGCTCCAGAGCAAAGGAGTGCCGGCGATGTGGTGGTCGTCCGCGGAGAAGTCGATCGAAGGCGCGTGGAAGACTTTAACTTCTTCGCCGGGGATGGTCAGGATCGGAACGACCTTGAGGCCCTGGTAGCGGTCGAAGCGGAAATCCGTGGAGTAGCCGTTCTTCTCGTTCATCAGGTAGACGATCGATGTGATGTCGGAGCTGACGGCCTGGTTGAAGTTCTCGGTGAAGACCTCGCGGTAGACGTAGGAGCTGAGGTACTCGAGGTCGCCGACGGCGCGGGTGTGGGGCGAAACCTTCCAGCGGAAGCCGGAGGTGATATCCTGGCCGCCCTGGTTGACGTAAAGAGTGATGGGATTGCCGTTGGCATCCAGGGTAGGCTCATTAAAGCCGCGGTCCTGCAGGGCAGAGAAGTGGGCGGTGAAGAAGTCTTCGCCGGGGCCGCGATAGCGGACGGTGCCGTTCTCCGAGAAGCCGCGCAGGGAGTAATACAGCATGCCCACGGTGATGTCGGCGGAGCGGCCGAGCGTGAGGTAACCCTGCTCGCCGATGGTGAGGCCCTTGGAGCCGGTGTCCTTGCTGGCGGTGGAGTAACCGAAGACCGGAATGAGGATGCCGGACTGGCGGTCGTCCGTATCCGTGGGATGGGTGACGTAAGGCAGCGGAAGCAGCGGAATGCCAAGCAGGCGGAAGACGGAGTTCGAGGCCTTGGCCTTCTGGTCGTTGATGGCGAAGTGGTGGGAGAAGAGTTCCCAATCGGGCCGGGGAAGCAGGCAGGAGGTGACGGCGCCGTCGTAGACGTCGTAGTTCGCCGGTCCGGTCTTCACGACCTTGCGGCCGGAGAAGAGGAACGGGTTGGAACTCTGGTAGCCCGTGCGGCGAGCGGCGTCCTTGCCGAGGCCGACCGAGCCATTGACGTCGTAGAACTCGCCGGTGCCGGTGTGGACGTTGTAGGTGCCGTGCGTGGCCTTGATGTACTCATCGTTTTCGCCGCCCGTGAGCGTTACGTGACCCCGAACGTTGGCCTCGCCGGTGGCGCCGTTGTAGGTGACCGTATCGGCGCGCAGAACGTGGTCGCGGTAGGTGATGACCGCATCGCCGGTGAGGGTGTAGATATCTCCGTCCTTGGTCTGCGTGTCGGATTCGAGGATGGCGATATCCGGGTGTTCCGCAGGCAAAACTATGGCGCGGGGGATGGTGGCGAGATCGGGAAGATCCTGCGGCGAGGGCTCCGAGGGCAGGGCGGAAGAGCTCGTCGAGGAGGTTGTCTGTGTGGGAGGTTCCTTAGTGGTCACCTCCTGCGCGTGCAGATGTTGGTGACCCGCGAGCAGGAGGATGGTAGTTATGGACAGTAGGGTCAATCGCGTTGTGCGCGAGGCTGGAACGCGCAAGCCGCTCGGGTCGTCGAATATCGATGCTTTGCTAACAGGTTTGATGAGGCCGTCCACTAGATCGAGATTAGACGATTTTGCGATTCAGACGTTTGTGACGGGAATTTGCAGTCAACAGGTGCGACTTGGGCCAGAGGAGTAGAGATTGAGTATGAACGGATCGGCGCAGCGTAGAGAAGCGGCGGAGGTGCTGGACTTTGAGCCCTCCAGCGAGGCTGTCCCTGCCGCTGCCGGGACGGAAAGCGCGCTGAAACAGGCCGTCGCAGAGCGGCTCGCGGCACATCGCAGCCGTCGGGCAGCAGAGCAGCAGTTGACAGCCCAGGCGAACCAGCGGCAGGGCTCGGGAAGCCCGTCGCAGCGTGCTTCGGCACGGGTTCGCGACGCCGTGGCCGCCCGGTACGAACAGAGTGTGAGCTATCGCGAGTTCCTGGCCGTCGAGGCCGAACGTGCCCTGGCGCAGGCCCAGGCGGAGGCCGAGGTCGCCACCCGCAACGCCCGCGCCGTCGCCGAAGCCAAGATGCAGCTCATGGAAGAGATTGAGCAGTGGAACCGCACCGAGAGCCACGAGGAGCTGGTTCGCGAGGTCGTGCGCAACGAGCAGAAGGCAGAAGCTCGCGGAGAACTCGCATACGCCATCGCCGATATCGCGCTGGGCGCAAAGGAACTGATCCGTGAGGAGCCCCGCGGTTCCTGGCTGCAGGAGGCAGAGGCGCGAGCCGAAGGCTTCAGCGGCGGCCTGAGCATCCAGTTGTACGACGACGTTGTGGCCACCAAACCCTCGCAATGGACCGCCCATAAGCCGGCGCTCGACGCCACCGAGGACGAACTACAGGCGCTGGAGCAGGAGATCGAGTTTCGCCTGGCCCCGGAGCAGGACACCTACGTGGTCGACGCCCTTCCGATCCCCGGAAACCTGATCGAGTTTCCGCGCCAACTGGTCGCCTCCCGCAAGGCCCGTCCGCGGCTGGCTGAGGGCCCGCTGCGCGAAGACGCCCCCGCAGAGCCGCAGTTGCGCATCTTCGAGGTCGACCCCGAACAGATTTCGCTGGAGCCCATCGTCGAAACCAGCGCGGCACCCGACTGGCAGAGCCTGCAGTTGGAGTCCACGACCGCCGTGGCTCCCGCGACGCCATTCAACGCGCAACTCCAATTCACCCTGCAGCCGCAGACCGCCTCGCTCGAGCTTCGCCTGATGGCCGCCGCGGTGGATTTCTTCTGGATCGGCGCCGCATTCGTAAGCTTCGCCGCCGTAGCCGTAGAACTGGCCGGCCAAAGCCTGAAACTACTGCCTATGCCGTTGATGGGAGCCTCCGCCGCCATCGTGCTGCTGGTGCTGTACGTGCTCTACCAGATGCTCTTCTTCACGCTGACCGGCGACACCCCGGGCATGCGCTACGCCCGCATCGGGCTCTGCACCTTCGGCGACCGCAACCCAACCCGCAAGGCCATGCGCCGCCGCGTACTGGCAACGCTGCTGGCCGCCTGCCCACTCGGGCTTGGCTTGGCTTGGGCGTGCCTCGACGAAGAGCGGCTGGGTTGGCACGACAGAATGTCGCGGATGTACCAGCGAGCATATTAGAAAAATCTACCGCGCAGGTTGACTCGCAGCCTGCTATATATCATGATATATAGCAGAGGTGAACCGCGATGGCACAGCTTGAAAAGGCGAAGGTCTTCATGAGTGGCAGAAGTCAGGCCGTGCGCATCCCGGCAGAGTTCCGCTTCTCCTGCAATGAGGTCTATATCCGCCGCAATCCGAAGAATGGCGACTTGATCCTCTCTCAAGCGGCGAGCAGTCTGGCGGAGATCTTTGCCGCGCTCGATAAGCTGGGAGTGCCGGACGACTTCCTCACGCCTGCTGATCGCGCCCAGAGCCCAGCGCAGAAGCGGCGCGAACTGTGACGTCGCTCTACATGCTCGACACCAACATGGTCAGTTACATTACGCGCGGCCACTCGCTGGCCGCCCGTAAACGGATGCTCAAAGCGGGTAAGGATGAGGTGATCTGTATCTCAACCATCACCGAAGCGGAGATCCGCTATGGTCTTGCCAAGAGGCCGAACGCAACAGCGCTCAGCAATCTTATGGAGGCGTTCATGGCCTCCGTTCAGATACTTCCGTGGGGTCGTGATGAGGCCGAAGCCTACGGAAAACTACGCGCCCGTTTGGAGGCTATCGGCAAGCCTCTGGACAACATGGACATGATGATCGCCGCCCATGCGATTGCAACGGACGCAACTCTTGTAACCAACGACAACGCGTTTGCGCAGGCAAAAGAGATTCGAGCAATCGCGAACTGGGCGACAGATATCTAGCGCGCTGAACTACTGCGGCATCACCGCGCCACCCTTGATCCACTCCGTCACCACAGCAATATCAGCATCCGAGATCTTCGCCTTCGGCGGCATGGGCATGGGATCATCCGCCGGACCTTCGTGACGGATCAGCTTGATCAGCAGCGACTGCTCCGGATGTCCCGGCACGATAACCGCGCCATCCATACCACCGTGCAGCATGCCCTCGCGGCTATCGAGATGCAGTCCGCCGCGATGATTCGGCGCGCCATGGCAGCGATAGCAGTTGGCCTCAAAGATCGGCAGCACCTTCTGCGTGTAATACGCCTCGGTATTCGGTGCGGGGTCGGATTGCGCAGAGACCGCGGCAGGCTGCCACAGAGCGGCGGTAGCGACGAGGCCCGCAAAGGCAAAGGACAGGGCAGCGATCTGGTAGTTTCTGGTCGTCGATTTGGCCGTCGGCAGCATCGAGGGGCGTCTCCGTTGGAAGGGTTCGTAGTGCTTGCAGGTGCAAACCCAATGTAACGCGATTCGTCGCGCGTGGTGTCACGCGGGCGTTGCAATTTTTGCAACTGCAAAGAATAGCTCGAAGATCGCCCTGCAAAGCGGCCACTCCGCCGGGGAACCTCCATTGGTACTATTTTCCAGCGCCACGAACAAATAGGCTGAAATAGCTCGGCGGCTTCGCGGCCACCTTTATGAAACACATCATGCTCAGAGAGCGAACGCTCGCCGCCACTGCCCGCACCGCGGGGTTGGCGATTCACGCGCACGTTGCGGCCCTGCTACTCCCCTTTGCTTTGCTGGCGGGCTCCGCTTCGGCGGCGAATACGACCCACGCTGTCCGCCCGCACCATATCGCGGCTCAGAGCGCGGGCACAGCCGAAGGCCACGGCAAGATCCACGCCACGCGCGTCGTGCACAAACCCGCAGAGACCCCCAGCGAAAAGCGCCGCGACGCCCGCGCTACAGCGAAGAGACCCTCCGCGCGAACAACGCAAGCCAGCCGCGCCACAAAGAACACCCGCCGGAGAACGCACGAGCCCGAGGTCGCCGAGGCTCCCGCACCGAAGCGTCGTGCCATCCATAAAGAGACCGTCGCAGCAACGAAGCCCGAAGCCCCAGCCGAAAAGAAAACCCTAACGGTCGACGACTTCGTCCGCGCCGCCGGCGGAAGCAACGACCAGAAGCCGGCAAGCACCACACCAACACCCGTGCCCGTAAATCACGCGATCTCCGAAGGCGTCTCGCATCCGGATGAGACCGAGCGCATCGAGGCCAACGACGCGCCGCGCACCGCACCGCACCCTCCCACACCAAGAGTCGTACAAGGCTTCGGCGGCGAGGTACAAGTCCTCCCGCCCGCTCCCGCAAAGGCCGCGGTCCACCAGTCGCCACCAGTTCCCCCCGCTGTACTGGATGCCATCGCCGACGACCAACCCACGCAGCGCGAGCTCACCGAGGAAGCGATCAAGCCCATGGCCGCGCTGCTCTACACGCGCTCCGGCAAGCTCATCGTGCCACCCGCGCTCAAGGGCACGCGCGAGATTCTCGTTCACCAGAATCAGATGGCCGACAACGAAGGCCTCACCCGCATACAGGACGACACCGACCTCAACCGCATGCGCGCGAGCCATCTGCTCGTCAGCTTTCCCGACATAGCCGCTCTCGACGTAAACGAAGAGCTGCCGCTCAACCGCCGCTATGCCCGCCCCTGGACGGTGAAGTTCGTCACCGACATCGCACGCGCGTACTACGCTCAATTTCACGAGCCACTGCACCTGAACTCAGCCGTCCGCACAGTGGACTACCAACTGCGGCTGCAGCGCGTGAACGGCAACGCCGCCGCGGTCGAAGGCGAGACCGCCTCGCCGCACCTCACCGGCCAGGCCATCGACTTCGGCAAGCGCGGCATGAACGTCGCCCAGATCGCATGGATGCGCACGTATCTTCTACCGCTCATGCAGTCCGGCAAGGTCGATGTCGAAGAAGAGTTCCAGCAGGCCTGCTTCCACGTCAGCGTCTACGGCAGCTACGCCCCACACCACCGCACTCCTATGGAGCTAGCTCAACTCCACGATCAAACCGGCCAGTAATCCTCTCGCACACAAACAAAGCGGCTGCCATCAAGGCAGCCGCTTTTGCTTAGTGTGAGCATAGGTCATTCAAAAAAAATGAATTGTCATCCTGAACGCAGTGAAGGACCTGCTGTTTGCTAGTGAGGCCTCTACTGACGAAGGCTTATGAGACGATCACCATTCACTTCTTCTCCGGCACCTTCGCGCCTTTCTTGCGCGCCTCCGAAAGTCCAATAGCGATGGCCTGTTTCGGATTCGTGACCTTCTTGCCACTTCGGCCGCTCTTCAGCTTACCGGCCTTCATCTCGCGCATCTCGGTTTCAACCTGCTTGCCGGCTACAGGGCTGTACTTACGGGTCGACTTCTTCGCCGTTGACTTCTTTGCGGGCGTCTTCTTCACTGCCTTCTTCGTTGCCATGGGTAAAACCTCCCATCCATAGGAGTGCTACCGAAGCGGCTTGCGTTGTACTGGTTGCGATTTCAGAAAGCGATGCGTACGCGTCGCCAGATACAGCGCCACGCCAATAGCGGTACCCATAAACAGCAGCGCCTCAATGTACTGCCAAGTCGTGTACGTGCGCTCCAGCGAGCCATCCTTCCACGCAGCATAGCTCGCGTTCAGGTCGTCAGCGAGTCCCGGGATAGTGATCGCATTGAAGTGCCCCTCAGCATCGGGCGCCGTAGGCAGCGAGCCAAAGATGCGTTCCGGCTCAGGCTTCTTGCCTGCGCGGTCCTTCGGAATGGCAAGGATCAGCGCGTTCACTTCCGCATCGCGCGGATCGTTGAAGTAGCTGCCGTCGGCGGTGTTCGGAAACAGCGTAACGTGGCCCGTCATCTTATGCTCGATGGCGGAGACGCCATCCTGGCACACACCCAGCGCATAGTAGCCACCGAAGGGCAGCGTAGGATGCGCCGCATGCAGGTGCATATACGCCATGACGAGCAGCCCGGTGAGCCGTGTCACCTCAACAGCGTCGCTGTTAGTGTACTCATGCGCGTTGCGCTTCATCACCCACCCCTGGTCCAACGTATCCATGGTGCGCCACTCGGCTTTGCCGTCGATGCCGAAGTAGTAGCTCACATCCGCGTTGATCTTCGGCCCGCGTATATGCCACTCGTACTCCGCGTGCGAGACCGGAACGAGCAGCGGACGGTTGCTGGTATGCGGCACGGCAATCTCGGAGTCCACAAAGAAGGGCACCATCACATCCTGCCCCTTGTAGTGGAAGTGGCCGAAGTTCGCAAAGTAGCGCGCGTCGTTGACGACGATGGTATGGCCAGCTTGTTGCAACGAAGCTATTAACTCCTCCGGGGAAGCAGCGCCATTGGTCCCGATAACTGCTTCAAACTTCTGTGCGCCGTTTAGCTTGTTCGCCGCAAGTCGATTGAGCACGTCCGCCAGCCGCTGCGACTCAGCATGCTCAGCCGCAAACTCATTCGGGCCGTCGCCCCGAACGACGCCGTCGCCAAGCGTGGTGACAATGCCGTCCGTCGTGAAGCCCGGCAACTTTGAGGGCTCGTCCAGCGAGACAGTCTCGCCTTTATCGAGCGCATACGGCCCGAGATCAAGAAACTGCCCAACCTGCGCACTCGACGGCGATGCGCCCGGATGTACGGCACTCGCCTCTTCAAGCTTCTCGTTCTTCCCCGCGAAGTGGCTCACCCCACGGACCGCAGGATTGATCGCGCGCATCGTCCAGCCGGGAAAGCGGTCGAGCCCCTGCCAGTCGCTGCCCAGGATGCGCTCTCGCAGGTTCTTGATGAGCTTCGGCGTCATCAACGCCGGCCCCTTCTTCTCGCCGCTGTCGAACTGCTTGAGCATCGCTTCCGTAAAGCCGGGCGTCGCGGAAAGCTCCCGCATCATCTGCGAAAGAAGAACGGTATTGGGTGGCATAGGTGTCTCGGGTACAACATAGGTCTTGCGACAGCCGGAGAGCAGGCAGAGCGTGAGAAGTAAGATGCTATTGCGAGTTGGGCGCATGAGCAGCAGGATAGCCCGTTACGAGAAACGCGGCTACTGCTCAATCCGGTTATTTCTGAGTCGCGATGACGCAGGAGATTGTCTATAGAGTGAAGACTGACAGGAAAGCCTCGCAAATCGAATGACTGTGACAACCCCACTGACATACTCGGGAATCTGGCTGGCGGTATTTGCGCGGCAGTTGTGCCTGCCGGTGCCGGCGGTGGTCTTCCTCATGTCCGCCGGGGCACTATCGATGGAAGGGCATCTGCATCTGTCGCTGGTGCTGCTGGCCGCTGTACTGGGATGCCTCTGCGGCGATGGCGTCTGGTTCTGGATGGGGCGCCGATGGGGCAGCCGCGTGATCCGGCTGGTATGCAGCCTGTCGGGCGATCCGCGGATCTGCGCGGAGCGGTCGCGCAAGACCTTCGACAAGTGGGGGCTGAGAATTCTCGTCGTCGCGAAGTTTGTGCCCGGACTCGACGGCGTAACGCCTCCGCTGGCCGGCGCAGAGGGCGCGTCCGTCCGGGGATTTCTGGCGTACGACTCCGCGGGTTCGTTGCTGTGGTCGGCGGGATATGTGGCTCTGGGCGTGATCTTCGCCAACGAACTGGACCGCGGGTTAAGGCTGGCAGAGCACTTCGCGCTCCTGCTGGCACTGGTGTTCGGAGTGCCGCTGCTCGTGTACGTGATATGGCGACTGGTGCATCTGTTGCGTGTGATTCTCCACCTGCGCCTGCGCAGAATAAGTCCGTCGCTGCTGCAGCACAGGCTGGATAGTGGCGACAAAATTGCAATTATGGACCTGCTCTACTTTGAGGCGATGGAGGCGGGCATCGCAGGAATTCCCGGCGCCGTGCGGGCCGATCCCACGCGGCTGCGCAACGGGCCGCGACTGGTCGTGCCGGAGGATGTGGACATCGTCGTCTACTGCTCCTCGAAGAACGAGATCACCAGCGCGCGCGTGGCGGATGCGCTACGCAAGCGCGGGTTTGAGGATGTGTGGGTGCTCGAAGGCGGACTGGACGCGTGGGTGCTGGAAGGCCGTCCGGTGACAACAGCGCTGAGCACGCCGGAAGATGCAGCAGCGCGGCTTGGCATTGTGATCCCGGCGGCTTAGCCGATCAAAGATAACGTTAGAAAAGCACCGCGACACGTTCCGTGCTCGCCTTCGCCCAGGCAGTGTTGGAGACGTATCCGGCGAGCAGCGCCACGCCGCCGCCGCCGACCATCATCCACCAGATGGGATGGGTAGCGCGGGCAAAATCCGTGTGATGGGCGCGACTGAGACTCACAACGGTCCCGGCAACGGCTACTCCAAGCGCCGCCCCAACCTGGCGGCTGGTGGAGGCGACCGACGCCGCGACTCCAGCCTGCGAGAGCGGCATGCCTGAGACAGCACTATTGGAGATCGCCGGATTCACCATGCCGAGGCCCAAGCCAAAGAGGATATAAGCGACGATCAGCAGCGCGATCGGCGTGGTGGTGGTGATCTGCGTGAGGATAAGCGTGCTTGCGGTAAAGCCGAAGCCGGCCAGCAGTAGTGAAGGTCGTGGCCCCCGCGCGCCGACGAGGCGTCCGGAGACGGGCGACGCAAGCATCATCATCACAGCGAGGGGAAGCGTGCAGAGGCCGGTGTTGAACGCAGTGAGGTGACGAATCTGCTGCAGGTAGAGCGCGTTGAGGAAGAGGAAGCCGGCGAAGCACCCAAAGGCGCTAAGCCCGAGCAGCGCCGCGGTGGAGAAGGGAACGCTGCGGAAGAAGCGTAGATCGAGCAGCGGTTCGCGGCGTCGCGCCTCATGCACAAGGAAGAGGACGAAGAGCAGGATCGCCCCGCCGAGCAGCCCGAGGATAAGCGGAGAACTCCATCCCCGGAGCGGGCTCTCGATGACGGCGTAGGTGAGCGAACTGAGGAAGCCGAAGATAAAAATCTGCCCAAGCGGGTCGGGCCGTCGCGCGCGCGGCGCCTTCGACTCGGGCACAAAGATCGCGGTGAGGACGATAGCGGTGATCGAGATAGGCAGATTGATCCAAAAGATAGATCGCCAGCCGATAGTTTGCGTGAGCGCGCCGCCAATCAAAGGACCGAGCGCGAGGCTGGCTCCGGCGACTGCTCCCCAGACGCCTACAGCGCGCGCCCGATCTCTGGGTACGGTAAAGGCGTTCGCGATGATGGAGAGCGCAACCGGATTGAGCATGGACGCGCCAATGCCCTGGATGCCGCGAAAAAGAATCAGCCCATGAATGTTGGGCGCGATGCTGCAGAGCAGGGAGCCGAGCGAAAACAGCGCAAGCCCGATCTGGAAGACACGCCGCCGTCCAAAGCGGTCCGACATGGAGCCGGAGAGCATGAGCAGGCTGGCAAGTACGAGCGTGTAGGAGTCGATAATCCACTGCAACTGCGCAACGGTGGCATGGAGGTCGCGCTCGATGTCGGGCAGGGCGACGTTGACGATGGTGACGTCCATCGCGATGAGCAGCAGGCTCATGCAGCAGATGGCGAGGATGGCATTCGGGTGCGTAGGCTTTGCAGGCTTCAGCGGGCCGTCTTGGGGCATGAAACTCCGGGTTTCGTTGGGGCGATCGCTGCTGGTTTACCAGAGGGGCTGGCTGCGGCAATCACGAAGAGGACTAGATAAGTATCAGATGCCCGGGTTGTAGCTTGGGGTGCAGAGCATTAGGTTATGTCGGATGAGCCGGAGTTTCTAGGTAGCCCAAGGCTTTAGCCTTGGGTCTCATAGGTCCACCTCGAATCCGGCTTTAGCCGCTGGGGTATGCCTTCTTTGCTCGCAGCACGCCCTTTACAGGGGCAAACCGATTCGCCAGGCACCACCTATTGCGACAGTGGAGGCGTCTTCATGCGCCACAGGCTATAGCCAACGGTAAGAGCGACCACTCCCACCGTAATCAGAGGAAACCACACCCCGAGTCCGGCGATCTTGTGTTGCGCGACGTTGACGATCGACCAGAGGATGAAGCAATAGAGCAGCACAATCTCAAGCCGTATCCACCCCAGCAGGTCTTGGGCGATAGCCTCCTGCCGCGGACGATCCGGACCTTCTCTTTGGCTCGGCAGGTTGAAGGTCTGCGGATACTTTTCGAGGACCGAAAGGAAGATCGTCAACAAGACGCACACCCCAAAGAGCACCCACGGGAGCGACCTCGGAGCAGAACGGTCAGCCACACCGTTGAGCCCAAAGTGGCTCGGTAGGCTCTCAGGCAGAGAATGCCAGGCGTGGAAAAGGTAGACCGCCTGCCACAGGAGTCCGAACCAGGTTAGGAGGTCGCGATAGGTCTTCATAGGGCTTCGAGTATATCGGCCTGCGACAGAAATCACGGTCACCGTCACGGTGAAATTCCACCGTAAAAACGCACCGGCGGTACCGTAAATCGGACCGTCGCAGTCCATGCCGTTGCCCGTTAAAACAGTGAAAATCCCAGCAAAATCTACGCGTCCAGCTTCTTCACCACGAGTTCATTCAATACCGCCGGATTCGCCTGTCCCTTGGATGCCTTCATCACCTGCCCAACGAAGAACGCAGCAACCGTCCGCTTACCACCCTTGAACTGCGCAACCTGCGCCGGATTCGCCGCAATCGCCTCATCAATCATCGCCTCAATAGCCGAGGTATCACTAATCTGCTGCGGCTTATCTCGTTCATAAATAAAGGCAAAGTCTCTGCCTTCCGTAAAGCAGGAGTCAAGCAGCTGCTTAAGCTGCTTGGAACTAATCTCCCCGGCCTCAGCAAGATCAGCCGCCAAAACAAGGCCATTAAGACTGACAGGCGACTGCCCCAGCTCAATCTCAGCAGCCCGCAGCCGCATCGTGATCTCGCTCAACAAGATAGAGGCCACCCGCTTCGGACTCTTAGCCAACTTTGCCGCCTGCTCAAAGAAATCGCCCAAGCCCCGATCAGTCGTAAGCGTAGCGGCATCCTGCGCAGAAAGTCCGTATTCATTGGACAAACGCGCACGGCGGGCCTCAGGCAGCTCAGGCAGATTACTGAGAATCTGCCTCTGCCACTCCGCCCCAACAACCAACGCAGGCAGGTCAGGCTCGGGAAAATAGCGATAGTCGTGCGCCTGCTCCTTCGAGCGCATAGAGTAGGTGCGACCCTCGGCGCTATTCCAGAGGCGCGACTCCTGCACAACGCGGCCACCATCTTCAATCACACCAATCTGGCGCTCGATCTCGTACTCCACAGCAGCGCGTATATACCTGAAACTATTGACGTTCTTGACTTCCGCCTTGGTCCCGTATTCCTTAGCGCCCTTGAGCATGACGCTCACATTGGCGTCGCAACGCAGCGAGCCTTCCTCCATATTGCAGTCAGAAACACCCGTATAAAGCAAAATTTCCTTGAGCTTTGTGAGGTATTCAAAGACCTCATCAGCAGTCCGCAGATCAGGCTCGGAGACGATCTCAACCAGCGGCGTACCGCAGCGGTTGAGGTCGATATAGGTCCGCGAGGAGGAGTCGGCAAAGCCATCGTGCAGGCTCTTGCCCGCGTCCTCTTCCATGTGTAGACGCGTGATTCCAATACGTTTAGGGTTGCCGTCAGCGTTAGGAACGGTAAGCGATCCGTTCTCCGCGATGGGCTTATCGAACTGCGAGATCTGGTAGCCCTTCGGTGAATCCGGATAGAAGTAGTTCTTCCGCGAAAAGATGCTGGTCTCGCGAATTTCGCAGCCAATGGCCTTCGCCGCGAGCACGGCGAACTCGACTGCCTGCTTGTTCAGCACAGGCAGCGCACCGGGCAGGCCAAGGCAAGTGGGGCAGGTGTGGGTGTTGGGCTCGCCGCCGTACTCGTTTTTGCAGCCGCAGAAGGCTTTTGTCTTAGTGAGCAGTTGGACGTGGACTTCAAGCCCGATCACGGGCTGGTACTTGGCGAGAATTTCGGGCGAGAGTCCTGCAACGACGGGCATGGTGTTGATTTTATCAATCGGCGTAGCCCGTTGTGGCCCTTGGTAGACTGGAAGCTGAATGATTCTTCCTTTCGTCCGCGAACTGCTCGCGGATTTGGAGCACTCGGCGTCTTTTGAGCGTGTGCGTCGCCATCTTGCGGGCGGCACGGGGCGGAGACGTGTGTCTGGACTCACAGCCACCGCACGAGCACTCTATCTCCCCTACTTTGTGCGGGCCGGACAGTCCCCGGCGCTGGTGCTGGTCTCCGACAACAAGGCGGCCGAGGCGCTTCATGCCAATGTACTGGCGGCGTGCGAGCTTACCGGCGTGCTGCAAGGCGACGAAGTGCTGCGGCTGCCCGCGCACGATGTGCTGCCGTTTGAAAACCTTTCGCCGCATCTGGAGATCCAGGAGCAGCGTGCGGCGGCGCTTTGGAAGCTGGCCAATGGCAACGCGAGGCTGGTGATTGCACCCGTAGAAGCAGCGTGTATGAAGCTATTTGGGCGCGATTTCTATGCCGCGCTTGCCCTGACGCTGCGCAAGGGCGAAGAACATATTCCAGACATGCTGGTGGAGCACCTGCTTTCGGTCGGTTATACGAAGGTCGATGTGGTCGAGATGCCCGGGCAGGTGACGGTGCGCGGCGGCATTCTGGACGTCTACGGACCGGAGATGGAGCGGCCGGTGCGCGTCGACTTCTTCGGCGATGAGATTGAATCCATGCGGCGGTTCGATCCGGATACGCAGCGTTCAAGCTCGGAGCTGGATGAGGTTCTGCTGCTGCCGCTGACGGAAACTCCGGTGACAGAGAAGCTGTTGACGGCGATCAATGCGCGTTTGACGCGGTCGGGATCGGCTGCTGCGGCGTTGATTGAGGGTGATGCCCCGGCGGAGTTGACGGAGCGCGCCGGTGAAGCGACGGTGTTTCCCGGGTGGGAGTTTTATGCGGCTGTGGCTGGCGCGAAGTCGTCGCTGCTGGAACTGATGGGGCCGAAGACGCGTGTGTTCGTGGAAGAGCCCGCGATGGTCGACAACCAGGGCGAACGCTGGTGGAACAAGGTGGAGCAGACGCATGATCGCGCGGGCATTGGATCGCTGGTGCGACCGGGGGACCTGTATCTTTCGCCGTGGGAGTTGCAGGACCGCATTCGCGCGTACAGCGGCTGCGAGTTGGACCAGTTGGGGGCGGTCGATGTGCTGGAGTCGGACCGCAGCGATGCCAGCGAGATTGAGTTCGCAACGCGGCCGACGATGCGGTTCCACGGATCGATTCCGGCGATGATCGATCAGTTGAAGCTGCTGATGGAGAGCGAAGCGCGTGTGCTGATCGCCGCTGCGAATCAAGGCGAAGTCGAGCGGCTGGCCGGTCTGTTGCAGGAGTATGGCGTGGCCTACCGCATCGGCTCACGCACGCAGCAGGGTGGATCGGCGACAGTCTATTCGGAGTCGAGTTATCTGGCGGGCGATCTTCGGACGCCGGTGATTGTGCGGGCGGCGATTGCGAATGGTGTGCAGGTGCTTGATCTCGACCGGTCGACGGCGCGACAGATTGTAGTGATCGGCGCGAATGACCTGAACGATGACGTGGATGTGCGTGCTCGTCCGGTGCGAAAGTCGAAGACGGCGGCGTTTGTTTCGGACTTTCGCGACCTTGCGGTGGGTGATTATGTCGTCCACGTGGAGCACGGCATCGCGCGCTACGACGGCCTGCGCATACTGGATCAGCCCGATGCGCCGCCGCTGGAGCTAATGATTCTTACCTTTGCGGAGGACGCGAAGCTCTATGTGCCACTCACACGGCTTGATCTGATTCAGAAGTATCGTTCCACGGACACCGGCCCAGCACCGCAGTTGAACCGGCTCGGGAATCCTGCGTGGTCGAAGACCAAGGCGCGCGTGAAGAAGGCCATGGAAGATATGGCCGAGGAGTTGCTGAAGCTCTATGCACAGCGCAAGGCCGCGGTGGGCACGGCGTTTTCGCCGGACACTCACATGCAGCGCGAGTTCGAAGATGAGTTCGACTACAACGAGACGGACGACCAGTTGAATGCCGTTAAGGACATAAAGGCCGACATGGAATCGACGCAGCCAATGGACCGGCTGTTATGCGGCGATGTTGGCTATGGCAAGACCGAAGTCGCCATGCGCGCAGCGTTCAAGGCGGTGCAGGATGGCAAGCAGGTTGCCGTGCTTACACCGACGACGGTGCTCTGCTTCCAGCACTTCGAGAGCTTCAAGCGGCGATTTGCAAAGTTTCCGGTCAACGTCGAGATGATCTCGCGCTTTCGCACGGCCAAAGAGAAGAAGGATGTGCTGGAACGCACGGCTGCGGGCAAGGTCGATATCCTCATCGGCACCCACGCGGTGCTCTCACAGAGTCTGAAGTTTCAGGACCTTGGCTTGCTCGTCGTCGATGAAGAGCAGCGGTTCGGCGTGCGGCATAAGGAGCGGCTGAAGCAGATGCGCGCTGCGATTGACGTGTTGAGCATGTCGGCGACACCGATTCCACGCACGCTGAATATGTCGCTGGTTGGGCTGCGCGATATGAGCGTGATCGAGACGCCGCCGAAGGACCGCATGGCGATTCAGACCGTCGTGGCGAAGTTCGATGAGAAGCTGATTCGCACGGCGATTGAAGTGGAGTTGGAGCGCGGCGGGCAGACGTACTTCGTACACAACCGCGTAGAGACGATCTACGAGCTAGCCGCGAAGATTCACGAATTAGTGCCGCAGGCGCGGGTGGTTGTCGGTCATGGACAGATGCCGGAGGCAGAGCTCGAGCGCGTGATGCTGGCCTTCATGGATGGCGAGTATGACGTGCTCGTCGCTACCAGCATCATCGAGAACGGACTGGATATCTCGAAGGCCAACACGATCATCATCAACCGCGCTGACCGGCATGGGTTGAGCGAGCTATATCAACTGCGTGGACGCGTGGGGAGGTCGAATCGCCGTGCGTATGCGTATTTGTTGATCCCGCCGGAGCAGCAGTTGACGGAGATCGCGCGGCGAAGGCTTTCGGCTTTGAAGGAGTTCTCGGATCTTGGTGCGGGCTTCAAGATCGCCGCGCTGGATCTTGAGCTGCGCGGCGCGGGTAACATGCTGGGCGGGGAACAGTCGGGGCATATCGAGGCGATTGGCTTTGAGATGTATACGACGATGCTGGAAGAGGCCGTCAGCAAGCTGAAGGGCGAGGGCCGCGAGGAGCGTCCGCAGGTTACGGTGAGCCTCGGGATTTCGTTGCGCATTGACGATACCTACATTGCAGAAGAGAGCCAGCGGTTGCGGATGTACAAGCGCATCGCGGGTGCGGAGTCGATGGCTGTGCTCACCGATGTGCGAGCGGAGTTGCAGGATCGCTACGGCGCGCCGCCGGAGAGCGTATTGCATCTGCTTGCTGCCGGAGAGATTCGCCTGACGTGCGAGCGGCTGGGCATTGCGCAGGTCGAGCGCAAGCGAACGGCTGTGGAAGAGCCAAAGAAGCCTGCGCCTGCTCCAGCGAAGTCAGCAACCTATACGAGGCAGTGGCAGGCAGGGACGGCGCCGCAATATCTCGCAGGAAGGCACGGGCAGGCGCCGCAGACGGCGAACCTGCAGTTCTCAACGAGGACGGTGGCGAACCGCCCGGAGACGAACGCCACGCGGGCTGCGCGAGAGATCGCAGGGCAGCGACCGGCGAACGCGCCAATGGCGCAGGCCGGAAAGATCAAAGCGATGCGCGACATGCTGTACGTGACGTTCAGCGAAAAGCTGCACGCCGCACCTGCCGAAGAGGGCAAAGGCGTGAATGTGGGTGCGCTGATGAAGCTGGTCGCGCGCAACGCGAAAAATGGCGCTCAGCTTACGCCGCAGGGCACGCTACGCTGGCCGTTGACGAGCGCTCAGGCGGATGTGGTGTTGGCCGAAACACGGGAGTTGTTGGCCGCGTTGGATGTGCAGGCAGGCAGCTAGGCAGGACTTTGCGGTAAACTCAGCGGCATCATGCGCTTTCGTACACTCGCCGCCACTCTCCTCGTTTTTGTCTCGTCGACCGCCCTCTTGAACGCCCAGCACCTCTCCGCCGATGGTGCTTCTCAGACGTTCAACTTCCTGACCGATCAGTATTTTCACGACGTCTACTTCAAGTTTTCGCCGACCACTGGAACGTCCTCCGGTAAGCATGAGTACGACACGCAGCTTGAGGATTACTCGGTCGCCGGCGTGCAAAAGAATATCGCGGCGTTGCATGACTACGAGAAGAAGTTCATGGCCATCGACCCGAAGGCGCTGGACGCGGAGCCCGCGGCGGACTATCAGATTTTGCTCAACAGCATTCGCGC
>Ga0302313_10001032_pt1 | contig 22154 bp, 8 predicted proteins | sample III_Palsa_N2_2_FD_200454 | JGI IMG/M metagenome (GOLD analysis project Ga0302313, IMG submission 200454) | Peat permafrost microbial communities from Stordalen Mire near Abisko, Sweden - III_Palsa_N2_2 | ecosystem: Environmental > Terrestrial > Soil > Palsa > Peat permafrost | place: Sweden...
GCACTACCGCGGCACCTGGCTATCAAGGTACTGTAAATCTCAGCTGTTCAGGCCTGCCCGCGTATGTTGGCTGCACGATCAATCCAACCAGTGTCACTTTGACATCGGCATCCTACCCGAGCAGTTTTCCAACCGTGACAACCTTCACTATCGGAGCCTTAACTACCTCTCAAAACCGAGTCGGTCCTTACGGACGATGGACCGATACGGGCGTGATGGAAGCCTCCTTGTTCTTCCCGGCATTGATGGTGGCAGGTTGGATCGGAAAGAAGAGACGGTATGTGCCCGCGAAGATGCGCGGCGGCATGATGTTGCTTGCGCTGGCGTTGTCGCTGTGCGGGTTTGCCAGTATCTCAGGTTGCGGATACAACCCGGTCGGCGTCGCGCCAGGGACGTATCAAATCAATATCGTGGGCACGGACACGACCAACAATATCGTCCGGTCCGCGACGCTGAGTGTAACGGTCACGCAATAGGTTACGGACTAGTACGCGCCGGCGATGCGCCTGCGAAAGAATTGGCGAGCGGAATCGGCGAGCAAGGAGAAGTTGTGGAAATTATCGAACATGGTTTCTATCGAGTAAGGGTTTGTGTGCTGGCCGGGTTAGCTGCGCTTTGCGCACCACTGGTCATGAGCGCGCAGGCTACTGCTGGAGATATTCCGGCGCCGCAACAGATGCTTCTCAGCGAGTTGCGTCCGGTTATCTCGTCGACTATCTCCTCTTCGGGGAATTCGGAGATGCCGGTGGAGGCACCGATGCACGCCTTCTTCTACAGCCAGGTGAAGAAGACCCCGAAGCCTTCGCATGGGTCCGGGCCAACCATTCCTCGGTTTGAAATCATGGGCTCGTATTCACGTTGGCATCCCTACTCGTCGGTGAACGGTCAACCGCTGTATCCGCTGAAGGATGGCGGGGTCGTGAGCGGAACGTACTATACCGATCGAAGTCTCGGCTGGGAAGTTGAGGGAAGCTACTACGAGCAGACCGCCAACGACGGACTCCGAGGCGGTGCGGCAGGACCGGTCTATCGCTTCATTCTTCCCTATGTCGTGATCAGGGCCCATGGGTTGATTGGCGCGGACAAGTTTTTAGGCCCTGTGGTGCCGGCCACGCCGTCCGGGTCCTTTTACGCCAATCCGCCACTGTGGGCGACGGTGCTTACGCCCGGCGTGAGTGTCGATGCAGTGGTCCCTCTGACGCATGGACACTTTGCCGTGCGGGCGCAGGCGGACTATCAGTACATTCATGCTTCTTACGGACCGGCCTATACCTTTAGTGGAGGCCAGGTCAACGTGAACAGTTATCGCATTGTCCCCGGGTTGGTGTTCCGGTTCGGTCATGCGGCAGATGGCCCGATGAGATCGCAGAAGAGCAATCGATACTAATGCTGTCCGGGGCTTCGAGAGAGTTTGGCTAGGGGTTGTTGCTGGGCTGTTGCGTGGCGGGGCTGACTCTCATGGGAATTTCCGTAGACCCTCTATTTTGCGAGCCCACGTCCAGAATGCCCAGATGCAGGAAGATGTTCCCCGGCGCGATCTGGAGGGTCTTGTGCTGCTGCAGGCCGAAGCGCATCGCGCGCGCATACTGTTCGGGGTCCATATCCAGCAGAAGCCGCTCGCGGTCTGCCTGCAACGGTTTGCCGTTCACGTCATAAGCGACGGCACTGAGCAACAGGGAAGCGTGGTGGTGCCCATCCGCCGAGGCCTGGAACGAGACTGCATGAAGGTCGATGGCCCAATCGATCCTTTCCGTGATGACGTTCTTTGCGGATGCGTCAGTTGGGTTTGCGGCGGAGGCTTCAGCCTGCGGCACCGGGGCGACTTTGACTTTGAAGAGGATCTGAGTCGAGTCAGGAGCGCCACGCTGCATGATCGTTGCAAGTTCGTAGAGGGTGGGGTCCTGTCCCGGTGGCGTCACGGCGGCGATCGTGTCCTGGCTTTGATTTGGGTTATCGCTGTAATATCCGCGCCGATAGGAGACATTCAGCTTCTTTTCGTCAACGACTAAGCGTATGTGGCGGAATCCTCCGTCGTCGTTGCGATTGGACGGCACATAGGCCAGGGTGTAGTAGTTACCATTGTCCAGCATGATTTGGCCGAGCGCACCCTTGAGATCGTTGGTGTTGTAGGTGGCGAAACCGCCTGTACTTTCCGCGAGCTCGTTCATACCTGAGTGCTTGGCGGCATCACGCTGAAAGTCGTTCGCCATGGACGCACCGAGATTCCTTCCACCCTTGCTCTGGTTCGCTGAGAACGCCGTCGGTGGTTGCAGACCACCTACATCCACGGGGTAGATGGCCACCTGCAATGCGCTCAGCATGTCCATGGTGCGTGTGATCTCCCGTGCATATAGGTTGGGCGTGATGGCCGTTCCTTGTGCAGCCGCAGTGCCGGCGTTGGCATCGGAGGGTTCAAGCGACACAGGAAACGAGCCGGAGAACCAGATCACGCTCTTTCGTCCCGGGAAGCCCTCCAGGTATGCTGCGATCTCCTGAAAAGCCTCCAACGTCTCCTGAAGCCGGAGATCGGACTGGAAGGCTTCCTGCTGTTGCTCGAGTGTATCCAGGGCGTTCGCTACGCCTTCTTGAGCCACCATGAATCCGGGATCGTCCACATCGCTCTGCGTTTGCACGCCGTTTGCAGGAGTGCCCGGATCGCCCTTCTTGTTATTGAGAGCGGCGAGGAGAATAGACGGGTCCGTGCTGAAGCCCTGCAGAAGCCGCAGTTCGGACCCCAGGACGAAGATGGCCAATTTGTCACTGCCATTCAACTGGCGCAGATACGACACCATTTGCTTTTGGGCATACATCTGCTCCTGGACCGGTGTATTCAAACGATCCAGGAGCAGAACGGTGACGGAGTTGTTGGTCTTCACCATCGGATAGTTGCTGTATACGTGCGGCGGCAGCGGGGGCAGAGGTTTATTGAGCGCCGGTTCGCCAGAGGAATGCTCTTCAAAGCTGGAGATTTTCTGCTCAACGCCATCTTCGAAGATATGGAAGCGGCCCTTGTCGAGGGCATGCACCGGCTGCCCATTCGGATCATGTACAACCGCGTCGACGGTGATCAGGCGTGAGGTGACGTGGAGCACTGTGGCAGGAGGTGGCGGGGGCGCATCCTGCGCGACAGCCAACGTGGAGCCTACAGCCACGATGCTCAGTACAGGAATCAGAACCAGGCTTGGAGATATCGTCATCAGGAGGGCCTCGGCACTAGACGAACTTACGGGTTAGGGGATATCCATGACATTCGCTGCTGAGGAGCTTGGGCGTCGCAGAAGAAACTGCGGTACCAGCCGATCTCGACAGCATCGAATAGTTACGTGAAGGCGACTCTATCCATGACAACTTCCGTCGTCACTGTTCCAAGGCCGGAACTGAGCGCCAGACCGGCCAGCGAGGAATCGGCGAGCCAATCGAGCTGGACCTTGCCGACGGTTTGCCAGGTATGTCCATCTGCGGAAATGGATCCTTGCAGCATCTTGAGGTGACGTTCCAAACGGAACCAAAGTTCGCCCTGCACACGCCCATTTTGCAGCACTGGCGCTTCCAGCAGTACTTTTGGTCCCGAGCCCTGGTCAGAACCTGCTGTTGCGGGTCCTTCCATTCGTACGGACCAAGCAGGGTATTCCTCAATCACAGCCGATTCAGCCGAAAGAAATAACGACACGGTTTGAGGGCTGCCGGAGTCACGGACCATAAGTCCCACACCTAGTTGCTGCGATGCGATGCGGGGCACGAGACGAGCCGTAAGGGCGTTTGCCGATCGCCAGGGATGCGAAAGAAAGGCCCCGCCTTGCATGGAATGGTGGCTGCCCGCTGCCTCCAAAATAAAAGCTTCTCCATCGTGGGAGGCGGCCGGAGGCACCTGCGCAGTGCCTACTTCATTGAGCTTCCATCCCGATGGCAAACCGGCGCACGCGCCTTTCGCCAAAGAAATGCTGCCCGTGCGCTCGCGGAGAATGCGATAGAAGTAGGTTTGCGAAGGAGTTACGCGCACATCTGTCCACTTCGCCGTGTGCAGGTTGGCGGCAATGGTGCGAAAAGGGCCATTTGCCTCGCCCGCCCGCTGGACCGCATAGGTCTCCTGGCCGTGGAGAGGCAGCCATTCGAGGTCAACGGAATGCAGGCTGCCACGGGCCCGAAGGCCGAAGACCGCCGCACCTGGCGGGGCCATTTCCGAGCCACTTCTTTCGTCCCGCGTGAAGGTCAGCGTGCCGAATCCAGGGTGTGCGGCATCGTCGGGGCCCTCGGGGCGAATCGACTTCGCGGCACGCTCGGTATACGGCGCGGCAAGCCCCATGCGATTGGCGTAGTGGTTATAAATTTGTTCGTAGATCGGTGGGACCTTGGGATGACGCACGGAGATGACAGCGTGAGAGTATTTGCCGGTGCGGTCAGTATCGGGCGTAAAGGGAACGGTACCGCCGGTTTGGTAGCAAGCGGTGTATTCGAACCCGGAGAGCAGGCGATTATCCTGCGCTCCATAGAGATCGAGGCCTTGCTGCCAGGCCACCTCGCAGCAGTCGCCCATGTGGCCTTCGCCGAGCTGGGTGTGGGCCTGGTCGCGACCCGATTCCTGGCATTGGCCGCCGGGGTAAATGTAGTTCGTAAGACGGCCGTCACCACAACCGTAGAGGTAATACTGCATGGCGCGATCGAAGAGATCGGCGTCATCGCAGAAGACTCCCATCGCCATTACCGTCTTGATCGCGGCGGTATCCCAGTTGCCGTTGGCGAAGGGAGCGAACTCAACAATGATAGGAAGAAAGACTTCACGAAACATGCGCTTCCAGGCCGCGATCTCCTCGGGAGCCGCATGGTCTGTCGACCGTAATAGTTCCGCTCCATTCAGATAAAGAAATCCTCCCAGGCCGCAGCCCAGGACAGCGTCCACTCCGACGATCGTCTTGAGGGTGCTCGCCCAGGCGTTGAGGATGTTTCGGGAGACCGTGAAGTAGCCGGAATCGCCAGTGATGGCGCCCATAAGAGCGCATTGGTAGCAGGCCTCCGCGTCGCTATCGAATTCGTGGATATGAACGGTCTTACCGGGGCCGCGCCCAGCCTCCGAAAAGGGCCCCCGGATGGCATACGTGAATTGGGCGTGCGGATCATCGCGTAGCCGCTGGAAACCGGAGTAGACCGGCTCTTTCTTGTCGGCCACCGCCTGTTTCATGCGTTGGATGTCAGCCGGTCCATGCAGCATTCCGGGATGGACGAACCTTCCGGGCGAGGGCTTCTGTTCCGCCACCAGACTCCGCCCAAAGGGCAAAGCGCACACGATGCTCGCGACTCCACCGCTGAACTCTCTGCGGGTCCAAATACTCATAAAGCACATCTCCAACCGCAGCTGAGGCTGCTCCAGGCGAGAACGTTCAATATACGCCGAAAGATTTTAGCCACCAACCCGGCAATAAGCACTCCCGGCCCAGCGTCATCCGTCTGCGCGCTTTCTCCTAGAAAACACATGACTTTCCCTTATAAGGAAATTGCGCCTCTGGGACGTCTTAGAAAATGATAACAAAAAAATAACGTTATCTCTTTCCTAACGTTATTCATTGTGGTTAGAATACGCGGGACTGGACTTCCGTCGAACGTATATCACCCAGCGCTAAACGACTTCAGTATTTCCGGGGAGATTTTGTATGACATCGTCAAAGCGAACGTTACTCTTTGAGACAGCCTACCTTTCGATAACCCTCGCAGCGATAACCCTCGCAACAACAGCTCTTTTGCTGACGGGGTGCGGTATGCAGGGCGGTACCAGCACAAGTTCGCTTAGCCCGATTGTGCCGGTTGTTCCCGCAAGCGGATCTGGAACGCTTTCCGGCCATGTGCATGGCGGCCAGCAGCCAGTCGCCGGCGCAATCATTCAGCTTTACCAGGTTGGCGCAACCGGCTATACCTCCCATGCCACGCCACTGATCCTGGCTTCGGCCCAGACCGGCGGGGTTGGGCCAGTGATGGTGACTGCAGGCGGTTCAGGCTATAGCTCGGCCCCAACGGTGATCTTCTCCGGCGGCAGCGGTAGCGGAGCGGTGGCGTCCGCTACGGTCTCCGGCGGCGCGGTGACAGCGATCACGGTGACGACAGCGGGAACGGGGTACACGTACAACTCCCCGCCGACGATCTCGTTTTCAGGAGGCGGCGGCGGCAGCGGCGCGACCGCGGTAACCGAGGTCGTCGGCAACAACAGTGCTCTTACCAGCGCTACCGGTTCGTTCTATCTTACCGGCCCTATCAGCTGTACTCCGGGAACGTATTTATACCTCACTGCATCCGGAGGCAATCCCGGGCTCTCGGTTGGCACCAACAACTCCGCAATCGCTATGATGACCGCTCTTGGACCTTGCAATACGCTTTCTTCCATCACCTTCGTCCAAATCAATGAGGCGACCACGGTTGCCGGTGCTTACGCGCTGGCGCAGTTCTCCGGCGGGACGACCTGGGGCACCGCGCAGAGCACGACTCCCACGGGCAACCCGGCTGACAATTTTGCAACCAGCTCCAGTACCCAGGGCAGCCAGGGGGTCGCGAACGCGATGGCGACTGCGAATGTGTTGACAAGCTTTGTCACCGGGGCCTCGCCGGGCGGCAACACCAGTGGCACGGCGAAGCCCGACTATTGGCAGGTCAATATGATCGCAGACATCCTTGCCGACTGCGTGAACTCATCCGGCCCGTCGTCCACCGCTTGCTCGACCCTGTTTGCCGATGTGGATGGGTCGACGCCGGGGGACACGCTTCAGGCCGCGGTCGACATGGCGCTGTATCCCAACCTCGGGAGCACTAAAATCACGGCCCTGTATAACTTGATCCCGCCGAGCGGCATTCCTTTCAACCCTTACCCCGATCTTGCCACCCAGGTCCAAGATTTGACCATTGGGATCACCTATTATCCGGTCGTGCCGGGAACCACCACGGCGCTCACCACGGACCGTGTCGAATCGATCGTTATCGACGAGTACGGCAATCCCTGGATCGGGACTGAGACGGGAACACCGTCGGCAACGGCCACCTACATCAATGCGGGCGTCCTCGAGCTCGATCCCACCGGTAATCCCATTCCCAACATCTCAGGCGGCGGGACAAGCCTTACCGACTACCTGATCAACCAGTTCACGCTCATATCCCCTTTAACCCCCACCGGCTCGCAATATATCGGCGGCGAGTTCAGCACCACCACCGAGTACGGCACCTGGCAGGGCGCTTTCGACACCAATAACAACTACTGGTTCTACGATGGCGACAGCGGCAACGCCTTCACCAACTCCGGCGGCACGGGCTACAACGGCACATCGGGTAGCCGCGGCAACCTGGTCGGCATTACCGGCTCCGGCGCGGCTTTTACCAGCAACGGATACACCACCACGATTACCAACGGCGGCAACAGCTCGGCCATCGGATACAGAGTGGCCAACTCCGCGCGTGGCGCGGGGATGACCATCGATGGCAACAACAACATCTGGATGGCCACCGACGGCGGCGCTGGGACAACAGCCTGCCCAACAACTGCCCCCAATCTCGCAACAGTCACATACGGAGGCCTGTACGGTGTCCTCAATGCAGGCAATCCGGGCACTGGCAGCAGCGCCGCCGGTCCCAGCGCCGACGCGGGAACAACAGCCTCTCCGTATGTGGTCTATGGCGGGACGACCACTCAGAATCCCTGGGTCCTCACCATCGACCCCATCGTGAAGAACGGCAGTACCTATCTCACGGACACGATTAGCAGCGGCACTTCAACGATCGCGGGAGCTCCGTTCCTGTGGGTGCTCTCCGCCCCCGGCATCGAGAACCAGAGCACAACCCAGGGTGCCACAGACAGCACCAACCTTACAGGCAAGCAGCAGGGCGTGATCAATCAGTTCTACACGACCACAACCGGGTCAGCGGGGACTGCTACCAACATAGGCTGCTACACCTCGATTACGCAGGCCACGACCGATACGGTCAGTTCCGTCAATGGAATCTCCTCCGCGGAGGGCGGCTACGTTCCGGTTGTCACCGTGGCCGCTCCCAGCAGCGGGACGACCGCCACGGCTTCGGCGGTTGTCAACAGCTCGGGACAGCTCTCCATTACGGTCGTGAATGGCGGCACGGGCTATAGCTCGGGCGCGCCTCCCACGGTCACCTTCTCGACTACTTCTCCCCTGGTCTTTTACGGGAGCAACAATGCCACCGGCTATTCGGCTACCGCAATCGTCAACGGCAGCGGTGTGGTTACCGGATTCAACGTTACCCAAGGCAGCAATGCTGTCGGCCAGGCCAACGTTGCCATTCCCGGCACGCTTACTTCGGAAGGAGCATCCGGCGGCTCTAACTTCAACATCATCGGGACAGCCCCGGCAACGGATTACTATAACTTCTTCATGAGTAGTCCTACGTCCATGATCTTCGATGGCTCGGGCAATCTATGGGTGAGCAATGGATCGAATGGCCTAAACGGCACCACCGATTCCACCTCCTCGCTGGGCAATCCGGCGCTGACTGTCGCGGCCGCCGGCAGCATCAACGCCTCCGTCTCCGAACTCACGCTAAATTATGGCTCCTCCACCTTCAGCGCCGCCAACACCTCCGGAACCTACAATCTCTTCCATGGCCTAGGTGGAATGGCGGATGGGTCGGGCAGCGGGTTTGCCCGGCCGCAGCGCTTTGCAGTCGATGGCGCAGGTAACGTCTTCTTCACGATGTGGAACGCGGGCGGCTCCGGCACCGAGGATGGGAGCACGGGTATCGGGGAGATATCGGGTACCTGTCCCTATACCTCGAGCAATAGCAATGGCGCCACGGCTTCAACTTGCGCCTTGTCACCCTCCACGGCCGCGTCGGGCTGGAGTGGCATAAGCGGCTTCGCCGGCTCCTGCTATTGGCAGTCCACTACGGTCAATGGATCGGGCACAAGCTGTAGCGGGACAGCCACCACCGGCCAGGCATCGCCCTATCACCGCTATACGACACTCTCCGGCGCGAGCAATCCGGCGGTCGATCTCTCTGGAAACGTATGGTATGGGGGCAAGAGCGATAATTCCACCGGCACGACTCCGTTAACCGGTGGTGCCGGAGTTTCGGTGCCGATTGTGGAGATTGTAGGCGTGGCGGCTCCGGTAGTCACGCCCATCGCTGCCGCTCTTAAGGCTGGCACCTACGGGACGAAGCCCTAATCGAAGTACAACTTTGCCCGTGCCGGCACTCCCGGTACGGGCATTGCGATTTAGGATGAGGACGGAGAGGTGTGTATGACGCGAGGCTGGGTGTGGGTATTTATTTCGGGGGTTGTATTTTGTGGAGTTGCCGGAGCTGCGATGGGGCAGTCGACGCTGACCTATCGCGACACATCGCTGCCGATAGAGAAGAGAGTGGACGATCTGGCGGGGCGGATGACGCTCGAGGAGAAGGTGGGTCAGATGATGAACGACGCGCCGGCGATCCAGCGTTTGGGAGTGCCAGCGTTCAATTATTGGAGTGAAGGGCTGCACGGGATTGCGCGGTCAGGGTATGCGACTCTGTTCCCGCAGGCGATTGGGATGGCGGCGACGTGGGATGCGCCGCTGGTAGGACAGATGGGAGTGACGATCTCCACGGAGGCGCGGGCGAAGTATACGGACGCGGTGAAGCACGACAATCACTCCATCTATTACGGGCTGACGATCTGGTCGCCGAACATCAATATCTTCCGCGATCCACGCTGGGGCCGCGGCCAGGAGACGTATGGGGAAGACCCCTATCTGACCGGGCGGATGGGCGTGGCATTTGTGGAAGGACTGCAAGGGGACGATCCGCAGTACTACCGGGCGATAGCGACTCCGAAGCACTTTGCGGTGCATAGCGGGCCGGAGAGCACACGTCACAAGGCAGATGTGGACCCGACGGCGCACGATTTGGAAGACACGTATCTTCCGGCGTTCCGGGCGGCGATTACGGAGGCGAAGGCGGATTCGATTATGTGCGCGTATAACGCGGTGGACGGGAAGCCGGCGTGTGCGAGCGGTCTGTTGTTGAAGACGAAGCTGCGGGAGGCGTGGAAGTTCGGCGGGTTTGTGGTTTCGGACTGCGATGCGGTGAAGGACTTTGTGGACCATAAATACTCGGCAGACAAGGCAGAGGCGAGTGCCTCGGCGGTGCTCGCGGGGACTGACCTCGACTGCGGGAAGGCCTATGCGGCGCTGACGGAGGCAGTGAAGCAGGGCAAGTTGAAGGAGAGCGAACTGGATGTGAGCCTGAAGCGGCTGCTGACGGCGAGGATGAAGCTGGGCATGCTGGGAGCGGATGAGACGGTGCCGTATGCGTCGATTCCGATGAGCGTGGTGGGGGATTCGGAGCACCAGGCACTGGCCTTGCGGGCCGCGCGGGAGTCGATGGTACTGCTGAAGAATGATGGAACGCTGCCGCTGCAGAAAAATGTAAAGACCATTGCGGTGATTGGGCCGAATGCGGCATCGCTGATCGCATTGGAAGGGAACTATAACGCGATTCCGAAGTACCCGATGATGCCCGTGGATGCGCTGGCGAAGGAGGTCGCCGGAAAGAAGGTGGTGTATGCGCAGGGGTCTCCGTTGGTTGTAGGGATGCCGATAGCGATGCCCCGGACGGTTCTATCGAGCGGCGGCGACGCACCGGAACCGGGACTGCTGGCGGAGTACTTCAATGGGACGGCGTTTGCAGGGAAGCCCGTGGTGACACGGGTGGACAAGCAGATTGACTTCGACTGGAATGCGGACTCGCCGGTGGAAGGAGTGTCTTCGAAGGCGTACTCGGTGCGTTGGACGGGGACGTTTACGGCGCCGGTGGCTGGAGAGTATGACCTGGGGGTGCGCCTGGCGAATAGCCGGGGGTCGGATGTGTACAAGGTGTGGCTGGACGACGCGTTGGTGGCAGACCGGAGCAAAGGGGTGGATGAAAAGTTCACGGAGAACGAGAAGCCGGTGCAGGTGGCGGATACGAAGGCTCACCGGCTGCGGGTGGAGTATGTCCACGAGTCGGCGTTGTTCGGCGGAGGCGTGACGCTGGAGTGGAACGCGCCAGCGGAGGCGCTGAGGAAGGAGGCTGTGGCCGCGGCCAGCAACGCAGATATCGTGGTGGCGATGGTGGGGCTGTCGTCAAGGCTTGAGGGCGAGGAGATGAAGGTGACCGGGGAGGGATTCAGCGGCGGCGACCGGACGGACATCCAGTTACCCGCGGTGCAGGAGCAGATGCTGGAAGCGGTGGCGGCGACAGGGAAGCCGCTGGTCGTGGTGCTGCTGAATGGAAGCGCACTGGCCACAGGGTGGGCAAAGAGCCATGCCAATGCGATTGTGGAAGCGTGGTATCCGGGGCAGGCTGGCGGGCAGGCCATTGCGGAGACTCTGACGGGAGCCAACAATCCGGCGGGGCGTCTGCCGGTAACGTTTTATGCAGGCGTGGACGATCTGCCTGCGTTTGAGGACTATGCCATGGCAGGGCGGACGTACCGGTACTACAAGGGGCAGCCGCTGTTCCGCTTTGGCGATGGGTTGAGCTATACGAAGTTTGAATACTCAAAGCTGAGTTTGTCGGCGGAAAAGGTGGTGGCTGGTGGCAGCTTAACGGCTGAGGTGGATGTGACCAATACCGGAACGCGCGACGGCGACGAGGTGGCGGAGTTGTATGTGACGCCGCCGCAGGGTGGGGTTGCGCCAAAGCTGGCCCTGGAAGGGTTTCAGCGCGTGCATCTTCGGGCAGGTGAGACGCGGCGGCTGACCTTTGAACTGGGACCGAGACAGTTGTCGGTAGTGGACGCTCAAGGTGTACGCGCCGTTGCAGGTGGAGACTATACGGTCAGCGTGGGCGGTTCACAACCTGGGAACGGCCCGGGACAACAGGCGAAGCTGACCCTCACTGGGCGGGAGGAGCTGCCGCAGTGAGCTCGAAGACGACGCGGGTAAGCTCGGCGACACTGAAGGAGGCCATGCCAGATCGGCGGAGATGCTTCCTGCTTCTGGTGTTGATCTCCGTAGCGCATGTTTGTCTGCCAGCAAACGCGCAAGGTCTTCAAAGCGTGTGGCAATGGTCTGTGACGGCGAAATCCGAGAAGCCGCCGGGCCCAGCGCGGGCCTTCCTGTGGGTGCCACCTGGCAGCCATCTCCTCCGCGGCGTAGTGGTTGCGCAGGACAATATGGAGGAGCGCTCGATCCTGGAGAACCCCCGTTTTCGCAAGACGCTTGCCGATCTGGACTTTGCCGAGATGTGGGTCTCGCCGTCCTTCGATCACGTCTTCCGCTTCGACCAGGGCGCCGGCGATACCTTCAACGGCATCATGAAAGATCTCGCCGGCATCTCTGGTTATAACGAACTCAACTTCGTTCCTGTCGTACCCATGGGCCACTCCGCAGCCGCCAGTTGGCCGTACTACTTCGCCACATGGAACCCCGAGCGCACACTGGCGGCCATCTCCGTGAGTGGACAGTGGCCCTACTTTCGCGATCCCATCTATGCGCCTGACATCTGGGGCGATAAGAAAATCGACTATGTTCCTGCGCTTGAAACCATGGGCGAGTATGAAGCCGCCGGCACCTGGGCCGCGAATGGCCTCAGGGACCGCAAGCAGCACCCGCTGACGCCGCTGAGTATGTTGGCCAACCCAGCCCAGGGGCACTTCGCCAGCACGGATCAGAAAGTAGACTACCTCGGCCTTTACCTTCGCAAGGCAGTCCAATACCGGATGCCGAAGAAGTGGCCGGGTACGTCGGCCCCCCTACTGCTGCCCATCGACCCCACGAAGACCGGCTGGCTGGTCGATAAATGGCGTGGCAATCAACCCCCGCTGGCACCGCCCGCACCGGTAGGACAGTACAAGGGCGACCCCGACCAGGCCTTCTGGTACTTCGATGAAGAGCTGGCGAAGGAAACAGCACGCTATGAAGCCGTAGACCGTGGTCTCAAGGTGGAGCTTGTTGGCCTTGTTCAGGACGGCGCCATGGTCCCCCAGACCAATACGCACCTGCAACTGACGCCGAAGTTTGAGCCGGAAGCCGATGGCATCACATTCGAGCTTCACGGCGCTTTCTACGATGGGGTGCCGGGTGGCAGTCCACGTCCAGCAGTGTGGACAGGTCTTCCCGCCGGATCGCCTGTCGGCCATGCTAACGGCGGTGCCCCAATCCAGATAGGAGTCATTCAGGGGCCCGTTGAGCAGATTGCACCTAACCTCTTCCGGGTCGCCATGCAGAAGGAGACGCTGCCCGGCGGAGTCAACGGTTCAGGAAAGTATGAACTGGTCTTCGCTGCCACCCATCCCGGCGACGCGGAGTACCGGCCTGCGGTGCAACAGGCGCACATCTATATTCCTGCGGTCAATAAAGAAGGAACAGCGCAACATATTGACTTCACCAACATTCCTGACCAGAAGAAGGGCATCGGCAGCATCCGTTTGAAGGCCACTTCGAGCGCCCACCTGCCCGTATCTTTTTATGTGCGCGAAGGCCCAGCGACAGTTAGTGGGGATGTACTCACCTTCACAGATATTCCTGTACGAGCCAAATTTCCGATCGCGGTGACTGTCGTCGCGTGGCAGTATGGGCGTTCGATGGAACCGAAGGTACAGAGCGCATTACCCGTTGCCCATACCTTCTATATCGTTCGTTAGGTCAGTTCACAGTGACTATCAGATTCACGGTGGTTGTCTGGATGAGTTGTCCCGCTGTACCGGTGATCGTCAGCGTGTGGGTCAGAGGCGCAGCAGGAGCGCCGCCTGGGGCGTTGTTGGATCCACCGCAGCCTGAGATGAAGGCCGCTGCGGGAAGCAACGCCAGCAGAAGCAGCGTGAGCTTGCCAAGGCCAGATTTGAACAGCCGGTCCTTCTTTCGGAACCTGAAACCGATCAGGAGGAAACCAATTGCGCTCAGGATTACTATGCGCCCGTGTCTGCCGTTGGACGGGCGTTCCACCTGGGCGACGCCTGCCGGCCATGCCACGCTTACGCTGGTTGCCGTGCTTGCGCCAGCCGGTGTCAAGACGGGAGACGCAAACGTACACGTCACCGAGACGCCGGGGACTGAGCAGGAGAACGTGATCGGCTGCGTGAATCCTCCCGTTGCCAGTATGGTGAACGGCACGGACGCCGATGAACCCGCGGTGATCGACATGGAACTTGAGCCGGGAGATAGAGAGAAACCAGGAAGTATGGCGCTTACCTGATTTGAGTTCGCGCTTTCGCCTGTTGCATTGAGTGACGAGACCACATAGTAGTAGGTGGAGCCGGCCGTAACAGAGCTGTCCACATAGCTCACGCTGCCGGTGTTTGCTGCAATCGCCGTATACGGGCCGCCGGACGTCGAAGAGCGCTTCAGGTTGTAGCCGGTTGCGCCCGTGATTGCGCCCCATTTCAGATTTACTTGTTCCCCGACTATCGTTGCCGAGAGCAAAGGAACGGCTGCAGTGGTGTCGGTGGGCACGCCGGTCAGCGTGACGTTGCTGAAGACGGCGGTGCTGAGTGTGCCGTTGTTATGGGAGGTGTCCACCATGCCGATGAAGTTGCCCCCCGCGACCCAGTTGCCCAGGCCGGTGGTCCCGAGTTCGGTCCAGGTGACGCCGTCCGGCGAGATGTAGCCGGTGAAGGTGTTCTGGTCTGTATAGGCCAACTGTAGCCAGTAGGGGGCTGCGATGCCGGTTTGGCTGGCGACGGTGGAACTGCCGCCGTCGAGCGCGTAGCGCCGGTTAAGCTGTACCCCGTTGGCCGGCGTCAGGATGAGGTCGACGTTGAGGTCTTCGGAGTTGAGCGACTGCCGGATCATAATTCCGGTCTTCGCATTGGCGTTGGTGTTCTGCAGGCTCACCACTTTGACGGTGATCGATCCATTGGCAATGAGAGGTGCATAGACGAACTGGAACTGATCGGCATTGCTCCAGATGTCCGCTCCGCTGCCGTTGACCGTGAAGGTGCCGCTGCTGTAGGTTGCGCTTCCGGTCGCTCCCACCGTGCCGATGTCGGCATTGGCCCAGGGTGGAGGCAGGCCCGCGCTCTCCGAGGCCATCGGCGTTGCTGTGGCCTGTGGCGAGTTCCCGCCCGTCAGACCTGCCGCGTTGTATGTGGCCACGACGTAGTAGTATTTCGATCCATTCGTCACAGTGTTGTCGACATACTGGACCTGGGTGAGGCCGTTGGCAACGACGCTGTATGGCCCTCCTGAGGTAGTAGACCGCAGGACGGTGTAGTAGTTCGCGCCCCCGGCAGCGTTCCAGTTCAAGATGACCTCGCTATTGCTGCCAGTGGCCCCGAGGTACAGTACCCGGTTTGGTGCCGGTGCAGGATCAATGCTGTTGGTCATGTAGAAGACTACGGCGGTCTGCGGCTGTAGCGTGATCTGTCCCGTGAACGTCTTCCCGGAGATCAGGTCGGTGCCGGAGGTGAAGTCCGACGGCATCTTCATCGCGTAGGCCGTACCCGTGGACAACTGATAGCCATTCATGCCGACGAGCCAGTGGCCCCAGCGCAGGGTGTAACCGTTGCCGCGGCCGCCGTCCAGGTTCGTCGACGGAATCGTAGTGAGGTCGGAACGGATGGCTTCTGTAAAGGGCTGGCCCGCGGACACCATGGTTGGGTTGTCCCACGGCTCGTAGGTCCCGTCCGTCACATCTGACCCCATCAGAGTGACGCCGGAGCTGGTGAACTGCTCATCCTGTAGCATCACCTCGACGTCCCGCGCCTGGGTTGGGGTCAGGTCGAAGACTTTGGCCATGCCGTTGATGTAGTACGGCTCGTGCCAGAGCATGTCGGCGTAGAAGTTCTCTTCCGTCGCGCCGCTGCCGTACTTGACCGCGACCGTCATATTTTGGGGGTCGGCCCAGGCGAAGTTCGGCAGGCCAGCATTGTTGGTCTCGGGCAGTAACGCACCGGTCTGCGCTTGCGTTGAGGCTGCAGTCCAATAGTCGGGAAGGAGCGGCATTTGGTTTTCTGCCCCATACTCATCGCTGTTGCCCCAGCCTTCCACCGCCGGCCACATCTGGCCCTGGTTGATGGCCTGCTGAAAGTATCCGAGCAAATTCGACCCGGCTACGGACGCCCCTTGACTGGCGACGAGGAAGTCGTCGGAAGCTTCGCGCCCCAGGTAAACCGTGTGGCCCGGCATCTCCTGATCGTTACGCACCCCGACCGGCTCTGCGCCCAGCATGATCAGGTAGTTGTTGGGATCGGTGCCGGTATAGCGAAAGTAGGCGCGCGCCTGCATCAAGACCAGGCCCCGTGCCTGTATCGCGGCGTTGCCCGAGACGATCCCCATACGGTAGATCTCTCCGCCCACCTCACCATAATCGCTGCCGACGAAGCCGATCTCTTTGCTGGTGCCCGCGGTCGTCATCATGTACCAGTTGGGCCCATTGGGGGCCGTTCCGTAGACGGGTGTCGGCCCCTCGCCCGGCTGGTCGTTGCCCAGCCACGGGCTGATGCCGGAGCACTCGTTCAAGTAACGGAGTGCTTCCGATTCGTACAGTGCGTTGCTGGACTGCACCAGTTCCAGGCCACGGTTGGCGGTATAGATGTCCATTGCTTCAAAGATCGACTGGTTGGTAATGCCGCGGCGATTGAAGCGTCCGTAATCGACGCTCGCTCGTAACGCCGTCGACCATGCTGTCGTCCGCGAGACCGTGCCCAGCGAGCCCCCGTAGGCCACCGTCGTCGACATCGTCGTACCCGTGTTGATCTCCGGCCAGAGCAGCCGAATCGCGTCTCCTACCGGCCCGAAGGGGCCGCCCCAGCTATCGTTGCCAAAGGTGCCCATATAGGTCGTCGGCACCGCGGCATAGGCCGTGACCATGGCATCGATGCCGGCGATGACCTGGGTCACGATCGCCGAGCTGCCCTTGTACGTGCTCCAGCTCGTCCCATAGACCTCAGCGAGATAATCGACATCGAACGGAGCCAGGGAGGTGGGCGATGCATTGATGAAGGTCTTAGCTTGCGAGTTCACGCCCGATTCGATGCTTGAGATCGCCGAGCTTGCCGTCGGCGTCGACAGCGGCGTCAGCACCGTCGGCCCCACCCCCTGGAGTTCAGCCGAGGTGTCGAAGTACGAGTTGGTATGGGTGACTGCCTCATAGAGAACCGGAGTAGGCGATTTCATCAACTCCTGATAGTCGCCGAAGTATGCGCCGGAAGCGTAGTAGGAGATCACGCCCAGTGAGCGGACCGTCAACGTCACGGTGGTTTGGCCCATGGTCTGGCTCAGCGGCAACGGCAGCGTCCGGTAGATCCAGCGGCCTGGATACCACGCGGTTGAGAAGTTCCAGAACATCTCCCCCTCGCTATTGTCCTGGTTGGGGTCACCAATGAAGTCGTGGCGCGGGCCAACCTCCAGGCCGTTGCAATCCAGCACCAGCCATTCATTCGCGTTCGTGTCCGAGCCCCAGAACTTGACCGTAAGGTAGTTCTGCTGCACAGGGTCGACCTTCATGGTGAAGGTCATTTGGCCGCCATAGACGTCGGCGTTGGGCGTGCGGGGAAGCAGTTGGCGTCCGGACTGGGCAAGCGCGCCGCTGGTTACCGCCTGGCTGGGGCCCGTTGTCGAAGGATTGCTGGGCGTTACGCCTCCACCAGCCGTCACCAGCGACGGGGGCGTGACCTCTCCAAAGAAGGCTGTCGTAAGCCCATGGCCGCTCTCCGACGTGGCGTTGCCGAAGGTCAGGGTGTCCAGCGTTTGCGCCTGAATCTCTGCGACGCCGATCACGCCGAAAAAGAAGGACGCGGCAAGGAGCAAGAGGCGGGATGGAAACGCCGCATACGGACGAACCGACCGGTGCCGGTGATCAATGAAACCAAAATCGATGAAACCAGATTTGGATAGGAGAACAAGCATGGCCAATCGTCACAACCAAAGTATGAACGTTATCATTTACGGAAGGAGTTTACCCATCTCGATGTGGCATTGTCAACGGATTGCTAGGGGTTCACGATGTTACTAAGTGCTGATAACGATTCCAATATTTCTCAAGGACGCAGCCTATATCCCCGGCTCGCCGGTCACGCTCGGATTACCACTCGTCATCGCCGATAGGCATTCCTGGGGGCGCCTCGATGGGCTTGGCAGGAACGAACTTTCCGGGGTCCTTTTCGAATTCACGGATTCTGTCGAGGAAATCTGCCCGGTGGATGGCCTCCGCGGTGTCCTGCAGGGGAGGCGCGGCTGTCAATTCCTTCAACAAGTCGTCAATATGAGATCTCGTAATGGCCCGCGCCTGGCTCGATGCCGATGGATTGACGGCCAGTGCGAGCATCGCCTCGAGGCCGCGGAACTCGACGGCACGTTCCACTTCGGAAGACATGCTATGACCGGCATCAGGGCGTTCGGCGGTCGTCTTCGAGATGCCCTCAAGAACAAAACGCAACGCTGGCGAAGCCGGGACCCGCATGTGATATTCGATGAGCCGGCTGGCGCGGGCGGGGTCAAGCAGCGCCGTGAGAGTGAGATCCGCTGAGGCCTCGGCCGCGGCGATGGGGTCGAAGGTCAGTCCGGTGTGTGACGGCAGAGATTCACGGGTGCGGCTGAGAGCCGGAGGGTGTGGCGGCAGAATGGAAAGAATGGATTCAGGCAGGGTCAGCGTTTGTGGAGCGAGTGTTTTCAATACAATGTCGAGCGCTTTTTTCTGTTCCTTTGGATCGACGATCGCAGGACCGATCTGGCCGTCGCCGCGAAGGTTATAGCGGTAATCGAGGCCGCCGATCTGTTTGATTGCAGCCTCTGTCTGATAGCGGTGGAAGAGGTACAACGGCGCGAGGGTCTCTTCAAGCTGCGCCATGGGAGTGCCGGGTTTGATCGCATTTTCGCCAAAGCGGGAGAGAGCAGCCGCCCGGATATTGAGGACTCGATCAAGCTCATCTGCGGGGTCTGTGCCGTTGTCCCACAGGTGAGCATGTGGATGGGCGCTGCCTAGAGGCCGGGCATCGTCGTCGGTGATAAAGATGAGGCCGGTTTTCTCGGATTGGGTGAGAATGCTGTCAAGGGCTGTGGCATCTTCTGCCGGCTTGCCGTTCTTATCGAACTCGCGATAGCCATAGTCGATAGCGACCTTGTCCCACTGTCCTATGCCGGCTGCGTAGGCATGAGAGATGTCCGGTATTCCGTTTTTGTCGAGAGTGATATACGGATGGGGATAGTCCATGACGCTGACCGACTGGTCCGGGGTGTGAGGAAAGCTGGAAGCTGCGAAGTTATGCGCGAGACCCAGGGTGTGGCCCGTTTCATGAGCAGCTAACTGGCGTATGCGGGCAAGAACGAATTGCGTGATGGGATCATCCTCAGGCCTGGAGGATTTGCCTGCGACATAAGGGCTCAACAGGGCTTCTGCAATCAGATAATCCTGACGACCGCGGAGGCTGCCCAGCGTGACATTGCCTTTGACGATCTCACCGGTGCGGGGATCGGTGATGGCCGCACCGTAGCTCCAGCCACGTGTATAGCGATGCACCCACTGGATGATGTTGTAGCGGACATCCATAGGGTCGGCGCCGGGTGGCAGCACGTCCACGCGGAATGTGCCGGGCGCCCATCCAGCGGCTTGAAAGGCTGTGTCCCACCAGCGTGCGCCTTCGATGAGAGCGGAACGGATCGGCTCCGGCGCGCCGCTGTCGACGTAGTACTGGATTGGCGCAACAGCTACGCAAGCGTGCGTGCAGGAGGGATCGCGCTTGATGAGACGGTGACGGATGATGAAGTTCTGGTCGAGCGGCTCGCCCAGAGGTGCGTTGTAATCACGGTAGGTTGCGGGGAAGTAACCGGCGCGCGGGGAGAAGCGACGCGGTATAAAACCGGGAGGGGGAAGCTCCAGAAAGCTCTGGTGCTCGCGCACTGTGAGCGAGCGCGGGTCAGGAGTTACGTCGTTTACAAAGTTAGCGTCGTGAGCCCCGTTATCTGAAGCGAAGGTAAGCTCTGCTTCGACCTCCGTATTCTTCGGGAAGGCTTTCGTGCGATCGAGTTCGATGACGGAGCGAGCAGGGTCAAGCTTGTACTCTCCTTGTTTCGATTGCTTGAGTGCTTCAGTGACGTGGTGTGAGTCGCGCAAGAAGAAGTCCGTGGCATCGACCAGTACCGTACCGTCTGGAGCTTCCGCCTCGATCTTGAAGCCGGCAAGCACCGATTCAGGGAATGACTGCTTGACCGCAAGCTGTTCCATGGGATCGGTTGAGCTTGAACGGAAGGCAAGGTTGGGTTGGACCAACAGCAGCTTAGGGCCGGTCCGTTCAAAACGAACGACGATACCGTCGGAGACCTGCCCACGGTCCAGTCCGAGATCGTTAGAGCCGGTGCCCCAGGGCAACGATTCGGCGTAAAGAAGGTCTTTCGATTGCGTGTGAGTTGCATCGCCGTCGAGAGGGACTTCGAGATAGAGTTTCCCGGATGCGCCGTCCCAATCAAGCGGCAAGAGGCCCGGCATGTGTTTCATGCTGGAGATTCGCTCAGCGAGCGTGGGGGGAGTCTTGTCGTCAACCTTTGGAGCCGCCGTTGTTTGGGCGCCGATAAGAACTGCGCAGGTTATGAAGCCCAGGGCAATCGTGGCGGCACGGGGCAGAGTCGTTTTTGTCATGCGATCTTCCATCCAACGAATTGTAATTCGTGGTTGTGGCGTGAGGGCGTTGCCGTCCTGAGTTGCGTGGCCTCAGGAGACTGTCCAATATACGGCAAAGCGATCCCAGCTAAGGTTGAATGGTTTGAAGGTTATGTCTTGTTTCTGGCCGGTTGTGCGGAAGGTGAGAGGCTCTCCAGCAACAGGCTTGATCCATTGCTCCGGTTGAGGGCCTTTGGACGCTAGTGGAGGAACCGGAAGAGGCGGAAGCTCTTCAAGCTCGGGGCCCTGATTGTGCTGTAGATCGAAGTCTATTTCTCCCCGCGGGAACTGACCTGCAAGCACTAGCGGACCGTAGAGAAACGCCTGTTGGGTTGGGTCGTCGCGCAGCGGCTCTACGGTGAGTCGCATTGGAGTTATCAGTTCAACACGATCTCCAGCTTTCCATACGCGAGTGATTGAAAGGTAACTGCCGGGTGTTCCGGAGACTCCGAGCGGACGACCATTTATCGCAACGCTGTTTTCGGTGCTTGTCCATGAGGGGATGCGAAGATGCATCGTCCACTGGGTTGCGGGCGTCTCATGCAGCGTAAGGGTGGTCCGGTCAGTCGCGGGAAAGGTGGTCTTCTGTTGTAGATGGATGCCACGCTCTTTCCAGTGAAGCTGTGATGGCACAAAGAGATTCACATAGAGCGAGTGTTCGTCGTGGAAGTACACCGTATCGTTTAGCTTGGCGAAGTCTTCCAGAGCGGTCCCTGTGCAGCACCAGAAGGTCTGATCTTCGGTGCTGAGGGTCTTCCATGCGCCGGGTGACATGGAAACAAAGTAGGTCGTCAGACCAGTTTCAGGCTGGATCGTTCCGAGACGGTGGTTGAGCAGGTTGCGCTCGTAGTAATCGATGAAACGGGCATCGCCGGACCAGCCATAAAGGTGGCGGCTGAGCTTCATCATGTTGTAGGAGCAGCAGCATTCCTGATGGTGCGAACTGGCCTTCATCTCAAGAGCCACGCGGTTCGCGTCGGTGAGCCATCCCTCGGTGTTACCGGAACCGCCCGTGGCGTACGTGCGCGATTCCGAGACGGTCTCAAAGAAGAACTGGCTGGCTTCGCCGAAGCGATAGTCGGAGGTAAGCTCATACCGCCGGGCTGCACCGACGACTTGAGGCATGTGGGTGTTACAGTGCAGACCCTTCAGTTCGTCGCGGCGCAGCGCTAGTGGCGTGAAGAATATCTTTTTTATGAAGCGGTCGCCGGTTGTTGCCCAGCGGTCATTACCGGTCACAGCGGCGAGGTTGTAGAGAACCTCGCTCATTCCGCCGAACTCAGTCTTCAGGATGTCTTGCATGTGGTCTTCCGGCTTCGACGCGGTCCATGTATCGACCCATGCGGCGAGTTGAAGCAAGACATCAAGCGCCTGCTGGTTATTGGAATGCGTATTCATGTCGAGCAGGCCGGCCATAAGTTTATGAAGCGTATAAAAGGGCGCCCAAACCTTTTCGCGCTTGTCTAATCGTACGAACAGCTCCTCCGGGAAGGCGCTTACGTATCCGTTGGCGTTGAGATGTGCCTGGCACTCCGCGATGCCGGCGACGAGCTCGTCGGCTCTTGCTTTGATCGTGGGGTCGCCCGTAGCGGCGTAGAGAA
>Ga0302313_10001037_pt1 | contig 22107 bp, 9 predicted proteins | sample III_Palsa_N2_2_FD_200454 | JGI IMG/M metagenome (GOLD analysis project Ga0302313, IMG submission 200454) | Peat permafrost microbial communities from Stordalen Mire near Abisko, Sweden - III_Palsa_N2_2 | ecosystem: Environmental > Terrestrial > Soil > Palsa > Peat permafrost | place: Sweden...
AAGTCCTCATACGTCTTGCTGTAGGAATCCTCGTTGGGCTTTCCTTCAGGGTCATGGACGCTGAACATCCAGTCTTTCGTGCGAATGGCGCGTCCGACCATGGATTCGCTGATTTGAATGTAAACGATGGAGTTCCATGCTTTGCGGGCTGCCGAATCGCTCATCAGCGGTTTCATCGTTTTCCCTTGCATGTTAGAAGGCACCTGCACGCCGCACCCATCGAGCAGCGTAGGAGTCAGGTCAAGGAGTGAAACCAACTCGTCCAGCTTCATCCCCTGATCGAAGCCAGGGCCAGCAAAGATCAGGGGAACCCGAAGCGCGGCTTCGTGTGGAGAGCGCTTGTACTCGCCCATCCTGGTGCGAAAGTGACATCCGTGGTCTGAGAAGAAGACGACGATTGTGTTCTCCAACTGGCCTGTCTTTTCCAACGTGGACATAACTCTCCCGACGCAATCGTCGATCGCCTGCACGCATCCGTAATAGCCGCCGATGCGCGAACGCCAATTTCCTGGCAGATCGCGGAGATCCTGGGGTATAAACGGGTCGTCGTAGTCCTTAGCGTAGCGGTTGGGGGGCACCATAGCGTCCACATCGTTTTGCTGGTGCGGTTCCAATTGGGAAAGGAACAAGAGCCAGGGCTTATCGTGTTTTTCTTCCAGAAACTGGACTGCACGGTCGGTGATAAAGTCGACGCGATATTGATTCTTGAAGCCGATATTTGTTCCGCCATTGTCCCAATAATCGCCTTCGGTGGGATGGGAGACTACTTCCAGCACGTTCGCGCCTTCCCAGCGATCATCAAAGCCAGAACGCGAGGGTCCGGGAGGAATCCAACCCCTCTGCGGCTTTCCGGCTGCATCTTTGCCGGCTGAGACATGCCACTTCCCGATGAAGTTCGTACTATAGCCAGCTTGTTTGAGGCAATTGGCGATTGTCGGAAACGAATGATTGGGTTCGAGGTTGAGCTTCCAAACGCCCGTCTTGGTCGCGTTCATGCTCGTTAAAAACGAGATGCGCGACGGAGAGCATAGAGGCTGGTTGCACACTGCCTTGCCGAAGTTCACACCCCGTGCGGCGAGCGCATCGATGTTGGGAGTCTTCGTGGACGGATTTTCTCCATTCGCACCGACGAAGTCCGCGCGGAATTGGTCAGCGCAGATCATCAGTACGTTCGGTCCTCGCGACGGCGGGGTGTCGGAACTTGAAGTCGATGCTTTAACGCTCTTTGCCGCTATCGCAGTTCCAGAAGCCAGCGCTGCGTTGCGAAGAAACGTGCGTCTGGAGGATGTGTTTTTTTCGGCCAACGAGTACTCCTCATCAGGCTTGCAAGTTGCGGGGTAGTGGGCTCTTCGATTGGAGGAAGAGACATTGAAAGTGAACTAGAAATGTAGAAGAATCGATTATAATCTGTCAATTTTTAGAAGCGTCTCGCCTACACCTTCAACGGCTGATACACAGGAGACACCGCAATCACAACGACAACCGGGTACGGCGCGACGGATTTTCTCTCCGACCAGATTTACAGCGCGACCATTGACGTAACCAAAGCCGCGCTCACCGTATTGGCTGATCGCGAGAGTACCTATACCGGTAACACCTGCCCACGACCAGACAATTTGCTAATGTTATTGGCATGTTATCGATTGGCGTCAACATACGAGCCAGCTGGTTGGGGAACAGGTGGCGACGAGCAGTGGTCAGGGATGCAGTGGAATATCGAGCGAGCCGAGATTTCCAGTCGCCGCGTCGCGCACAACGAAGCGTACGCGCGTTGCAGAAGGAGGAAATGAAAGCGCTACTTTCACGCCGACGCGCGTTCCGTATGTGTTGTCCGACCCCTTTACCCGTTCCTTGAACTCCTTGGCTACTTGCGCCACAACCCTGTCTTTAGCGTTGAAGGCCACTCCGACGAGGCTAAATTCGGAGATGCGATTTCCGTCGTCCTGAGTCTTCCACTGCAGGTCGTTAGCCTGAACCTGAACATTGTAGCCTTCGGCAATCGGCTGCGCGAATACGTGGAGGCCGGTGTAGACCATGTGTGAGGTGGCCGAACTCATTAGATCGAACTTGAACTCGCGCGTCTGTGTCTTCGGCTGAGCTGGCATCACCGGCGCCTCGGTCACGCCAGCCGAATAGTAGCCCGTACGTGTTATGGCGCGCAGATTTGGATCACGCATCACCACGCTAATCTGGCGGAATTCTTGCGGGGCGTTCGACGCCGAGGTGGGAACGTATGTCAGCGTGTAGTAGTCGTCCGCATCGGCCGCGTCCTGCGCAATCAGTCGTTCGAGATCGTTGCGTCCATGCACCACCGTACCACCTGTCGCCTTCGCCAGCGTGTCGAACGACGCATCCTGATTCAGGTCCAAAAGCATCGTTCCCTCTCCGACTTGTGCTTCTGCATCGAGGTCTTCCACCTGGCCGCTAGCATCCACGCCCACCGGGTCTAGCGTAGAAAGCGAAATCCGCGAGTCCATCATTCGCTGCGTTACCAGCTTGAGGGCATCGGCAATGTACTGGGCATCGCTGTCGCTTGCTTGGGTCAGGTCGAAGGCCTGGTCAAACCCACTGCCTACCCAGATCAAGTTCTTGTGTCCGGGAAGGCCGCGCAGGCTGCTCGCCACCTGTGCCAAAGCGCCCAGTGTCTTCGCAAAGCCTTGCTGCGCACGCATCGTGCCGCCATTCAATTGGTTCGTCAGCGCGATAAGATCCACGTCTGTCTGGTGGCTATTTAATCCTGCAAGCAACTCATCGCGGTTCTGCGTGAAGTCGTGCAGCACGGCGACGCGGCTATTGCCAACGCCCAATAGCAGGGTGGGCACAGGTAGTTTGGCAGGTTGACCCGCGAGGAAGCGGTGAAGCGCGTTGCGTGCCCGCGCCGTATCGGCGAATGGTGTGTTCAGCTCATCGATCACCAGTACGTTCACAGGGATGTTGCCCATCTTTTCGAGGTCGGCTGTGCTGTTTACTGGCGAAGCGTCGGTCGGCATGGCATGCGCCTCAGGGCCTTCGAAATTGCGGATCGTTTGCGGCTTCTTGCCTTCCAGAACTTCGAATTGCGTCCGGTCGAGTCCAGGCACAAAGTGGCCTTTGTGATCCACGACGCGCACATCCAGCACGACAAGTCGGCTCGTGACTACAAGCGTTCCAGCGCTCGATTGCTGCGCGTAGACAAGCGACGGCCCCTGCATGAAGAGAGCGAGGAGTATAAAAAGACTGACCAACCAGCCTACGACAAACGGTTTCAGCATACATATCCTCGGGTGTGAGACCGCCGCGCAACGGCTCTACACAAGCACTATCCCACTTATTTGACGATACCGTGCGCGTCGAGAGGCAGTCGCCGCCATAACTTCTTTTGGCGTCTCCGTGGACGACAAGGCTGTCACCTTGGTAGAGCCAATGTTCCCTCCATCGTGAAAGAAGAGCTGACGGCATTGGCGCCGGCCCCTGGCTGCGAACCGCCTACCGAAATGCCATAGGTACCAGGCTCATCCGCGCGGGTGCCGTCTGGCGCTACCAGACTCAAGTGCCGCGCATCCAGCTGAAAGCTGACTGGCTGGGTTTCTCCGGGCTTGAGTGAGATGCGGCGGAAGCCCGTGAGTTCGATCTGTGGGCGCATCGAGCCTCCGGGCGGCGTCAGATAGAGCTCAGCGATGTCGTCTCCGGCCAACCGGCCTGTGTTCGTCACGTCGGCCGTCACGGTCAACTGGCTGCCCGCTTTCACCGTGCTGGTTGAAAGTCGCAAGTGGCTGTAGCGGAAGCTCGTGTAGCTCAAGCCATAACCGAATCCGTAGAGCACCGGCCCCCGGTGGTAGCGGTACGTGCGATCGGCAATCGAGTAGTTCTCAAACGTCGGCAGGTCGCTATCCGCGCGGTAGAACGTCATAGGCAGACGCCCGGATGGGTTGCTGTCGCCGGACAGCGTTGCTGCCAGCGCGGTGCCACCAGCCTCGCCCGGATACCAGACTTCGATAACAGCACTTGCGTGCGCGGCTGCATCGCCCAGCGCGATTCCGCTGCCGGAAGTCACCACCACCACCAGCGGTTTGCCGGTTGCGGCCAGCTTGTCGATCAAGACTTGCTGCACGGCCGGCAGCGCGATCGTTGTGCGATCGCCGCGGTCGAAACCCGTCGCCTTCACGGGGTTTTACTCGCCTTCTAGCGTCGGTGAGAGTCCAATGCAGGCGATGACAACGTCAGCGTTGGAAGCCGCTGCTACCGCGCTTGCATATTGTGCATCCGCTGGCGGTTCCCACTCAAATGCGACGATGCCGTTATCCCCGGTGTGTTTGTACTCAACGCGCAACGCATGCGGCTTTGTGTCATTGAACGTGATCTGCGTGACATTGCGGCCGTCTGGAATGGTCTTACCATCCAGGGTCACCTTCGCGCTCTGACCACGCGCGCGGAAGCGGAACGCATACTCTCCGGGCGCTGGTGGAATAAACTCACCCGTCCAGAGAACAGAGAACGCACCGGCGCGCAGTAGTCCCACAGGAATTCCATCCGGTGTCGTGTGACCCCAGTCGAAGTCGATCTTGGAGTCGAGGCGTGTGAGGACTGGTTTGCCCGCAAAGTTCACATTGTCGAAGTATTCCGCTTTGAGCCCTGGTTTGCCCTCACTCCCCAGTGCGGTCTCCGGCACCGGTGCCGGGCCGCCTACTGTGAATACCGAGCCCTGTCCGTAGCTGATTTCCGCACCGTGAAAGCGAGCGCGAATACCGTCAAGTAGCGTCACCGGACCGGGCGCGACACCGTTGTAGTTGCCTTCCAGCACGCTCAGGGCGTCTGCAGTTGGTCCGATCACTGCGATTCGCTTAACGTTGGCCGCTAGTGGAAGCACGCCATTGTTCTTCAGCAGCACCATCGACTCTTCGGCGGTCTTCACTGCGAGCGCGCGATTCTCCGGAGAATTGTTCGCTGTTGCGGGAATCTGACGGTATGGCACACTCGCCGGTGGGTCGAACATCCCTAGTTGGAACCGCGCAACAAAAAGCCGCGTCACTGCCTGGTCTAGTGCTCCTTCGGAAATGATTCCTTGCCGGATCGCCGCCGTAAGCTCCTTGTACGTTCCGCCACAATCTAGATCCGTGCCAGCAACGAGCGCCATCGCCGCGGCGTGCGCTTTATCGGGGGCGGTGTGATGTCCAGTCGTGATGTCACTGACGGCGTCGCAGTCCGAGACGACAAAGCCACGGAATCCCCACGCGTCGCGCAGATGGTCCTTCAGCAGCAGGGGGCTTGCACATGCGGGCAGGCCATCGATGGCGTTGTAGGCGCACATAATCGAGTCGGCTTTGCCATCGATGATGGCGCCCCGGAAGGCTGGTAGATACGTGTCCTCAAGATCGTGCGGCGAAATGTTGACATTGAACTCATGCCGCAGCGGTTCCGGTCCGCTGTGCACCGCGAAGTGCTTCGGTGTAGCCACGACTTTGAAATAGTGTGGATCGTTTCCCTGCAGTCCGCGGATGAATGCGACACCGATCGTCGTGGTCAGGAATGGATCCTCGCCGTAGGTCTCCAGTCCGCGTCCCCAGCGCGGATCGCGCAAAATGTTGATATTCGGTGACCAGAAGGTCAGGCCGGTGTAGCCGCGGTGGTCATCATGTGCCAGGGCATCATTGCTCTTCGCCCGCGCCTCGGTCGAAATAACATCGGCGACGTCGTGGATGAGGGGTGCGTCCCAGGTAGCGGCCAGGCCGGTCGACTCAGGAAATACCGTTGCGATACCGTTGCGAGCGACTCCGTGCAGCGCCTCGTTCCACCAGTTGTATTCAGGCACACCCAGTCGCGGGATTGCGACGGCGTGATTCAGTGTCTGCGACATCTTTTCATCGAGCGTCATGTGCGCGACCAGATCTCGTGCACGCGCTTCCGCACTGGCGTGTGGGTCCTGAAAGATGCAGGGCGAGGCGGTGCTGCAGGGGCTTTGCGCCATGGCAGAAAGTGCTAAGGCAAGCGTGGTGGCGAAGACGGTAAAAATTGCCCGACGAAGGAACATGGAGGCCTCACAGGAAAAAGCGCGTTGTGCAAACAGGGTGGCACCCTCCCCCCATACTTTTTAAGCTAAAGTCTTCAACGAAAAAGGGCTAAGGGTGGACTTGTGCTCGAGGGTATTACGAAAGGCGTAAAGCGATTTCGTAATCCGACGAAACGCGGCGAGCCACGAGACGAAGACGACGCGTGAACAGCTCAGAATAGGAAGCGGGCACCGAACTGGAACTGTCGCGCTGCCTGCGTGTTCTGTAACTGGAAGAACTGCGAGTTCCCTTCGTTGGTTGAGTTTCCGATCGTGGACAAATCTGTACGGGGAGTAATGAAGTTCACGTTATTCAACGCGTTGAAGGCCTCCACACGGAATTGCAGACGTGTCTTACACGGTAGAGGGAATTCCTTGAAGATGGAAGCATTCGTGGACGTGGTGAAGGGCAGGCTTAGCTGATTACGCTGCTCGTTGCCATTGAAGGCCGCCTGAGATGGATAGAGAGCTTCTTCCTGGGCGGTCTGGATTGCCAAAAAGGAGGCCGGGTTCACATATTCATGAGCTTTCTCTGCGTGTGTTTTCGCGGCCGTGTTGTAGGGATTCCCGATCAGGTTGGGACGGTCGTCTGAAGATCCGTCGTGGTTTTCGTCCGTATCGGTGTAGATGTAGAACGGCGTTCCCGACTGGATGTAGGTCACATCGTTCACGCGCCAACCATCCAGTACGTCATGTCCGAACCAGCCGAAGCGGTGCACTCGCGGCAGGCTGAACAGGCCGGATAGCACAAACCGGTTTCGGATGTCGAGGTTGGAACGGCCATAGCCGGAGCGCGGCCAAAGCGCGTAGGAGCGGCCCGAGTTGTCCATCGTTTTGGACCAGACATAGCTGACATTGAGGTTGATCTGCCGGCCAAGACGGCCGCGGAGCGTTGCCTGCAGGCTGTTGTAGTTTGTGTTGAGGGCATTCTGAATCTCGTTGATCGTCTGGAAGAAGAATCCTGTGGGGCTCCCATTGGGCCCACCAATGGTTCCTGGAACGCCGTATGGCTCGTATGGACGTCGCTGGTTCACGGAAGGAAGAAGAGAAGGAGTCTCGATTTCAGCAAGGGTGGGCAACCTGGGTGTATTGATATCGATGGTAGTCAGCTGCTTTATGAAGCCGCTGCCAACATAGCTGACGCGCAACGCATAGGTATTGGTGAACTGCTGCTCCACGGACAGGTTGTACTCTTCGGCGTATGGGGTAGATCCGCCATTGGGCGGCGTGGCATAGACGGTAGCACCGGGAACGTATACGGGATTGGTGGTATTCACGACATACGGGAACGGCGACTTGCTCCCCGGAAAGTCTATCCATGGGTTGACGTAGCTGCTTACGGTTGTGTTGTAGTTCGCTGAGTTGATCGTCTCGCTGAGCCCATAGGGCATCTGGTAACGATCCTCGTCATAGACGACCTGCTGGTAGAAGAAGATGCCGTATCCGCCGCGGAGACTGGTGCGACCGTCGCCGTAGACGTCCCATGCAAAGCCCAGGCGGGGAGCAAAGTCGGTGAGCGGTGTGTTCGCTATACCTGGCGCAACGCCGCGGTCACCTTCATATAGGATGCCCACTGGCGCGGTGGGGAAACGGGTCGATTGTTCCCCCGCATGGAACGTGCCGCTGGTTCCATCGCCCTGAAACGGTGGGTACATCTCCCAGCGCAAACCGAGATTGAGACTGAGCCGCGAAAGAATGTGCCAATTGTCCTGGACGAAGATTGCGGGATCAAAGTTGTGCCGATGAAAATTCTGAGGGGTGGTCTGCTCAAACGAATTCGCGTTACCCGTGATGAAATCGATGTAGCGGTCTCCGTTGGCGCCGCTGACAAGATTGGTGTCAATGTTGAAGTAGCCGCCGTCATAGTAGGAGTTGTATTCGGAGTACTTATCCCAGACATAGGATCCGCCGACCTTGAGGGAGTGACGACCTTTGACGAGCGTGGCCACGTCCACGATGCCAAAGGTTTGCTGGTTGACATCGTTTGGGCCGTAGTTGTTTCCCCCAATCTGGATCCAGTCGCTGCCCAGGGTCCAGTAAGGCGGCGCCGTGTTGTACGCCGGACCGCCGATGGGATAGGTTGCGCCTAGGTTGTTGGCGAGATGATTCTTATAATAGTTGGTGAGCACGGACCGGTTGCCAGAGTAATAGGCACGGGATGAGTTCACCACGTTATTGGAAACGACCCAGTTGTCCGCGATGATCCCGTTGAGAGTGTTGTTGTTGATGATGGTGGTTGCGTAAGAGAAGACCTGGTTGACTCCGCCAGCCGTCGGATCCAGGCCTGAACCCCGTGAATCGAAGAACGTACCCTCAATGGTGTGGTGTGGGATGCCGCTGTAGTCGATTCGGCCCAGGCCCTGGTTGACTAGGTTGTCAGCCGGGGCCTGTTCCGTCGGCACGAAACCCGTCACCGCGTTTGACTTCGGAAGATACGCCATCACAGCCAGTGCGACGGGGTCGAGGTTGGTCGGGCAGATCACCGTGGTCTGGAGGTTGCAGCTTAGCAGCTTGAGAGCTGCGATCTGGGCCGCGGTTGACTCCAGAGGATCGTTGGTGAAATCACCCGTAGCTTCGGCAGCCGTGGGTAGCGTGTACTGCGAGGGGTAGACGTAATCGTCGGTGTGCAGCTGGACGTGGGCATAATCCACGAAGAAGAAGGTCTGATGGAGCTTAGGGACGGGACCGCCGGCGGTGCCACCGAACTGGTGCTGCTTCAAGGTGTTGATGAACCCCGGATCCAGAAACGAGAAGTACGGCCGGGCGTTGAACATGTTGTTCTGGAGGAACTCATAGAGGTCTCCGTGATAGGCGTCCGTGCCGGACTTGGTGATGAGGTTCACGACAGCGCCCGGGGAACGCCCGAATTCCGCATCGAAGTTCGACGTGAGAATGCGGAACTCTTGCAGTGCGTCAATGTCCGGCGATTTATTGCCGCCGCCGTTGCGGAGAATATTGTTCTGCGCGCCATCCAGGTAGAAGCTGGATGTCGTTGTGGGGAATCCGTTGACGGAGAAGTTTGCACCGACGCGGCCGCCGATGAGGATGTCGGAGCTGAAGCTGCTCACACCTGTGACCGTTTGCAGTAACTGGTACGGATCGCGGTTCAATGTCGGCAGCTCTTCGATGCGCTGCTCGTCGATGGTTTCGCCGATCTGCGCTTCACGCGTATCGACCATGGTCGTACCGGCGGCGACCTCGATGTTGTCGTTCACGCCGCCGGCCGTCATAGCAAAGCTCACATTTACGTTGTCGTTCGCGTCGACTGTAACGCCCGTCTGCGTCTCAGTCTTGAATCCGTCCAAGGTGACTATGACCTCATAGTCGCCCGGGTTCACTGCCGTAAACTGGTAGTCACCGTGTGAATCCGCTTTCTTCGTTTGCTCAACACCCGTCTTCACATCCTTGATGGTCACAGTGGCGTTCGGCAGCTTCGCCCCGCTCGAGTCCGCAAGACTACCGTAGATGGTGCCGACAGTGGACTGTGCCTTGGCCGCAGCCGCCAGCAATGCGAACAGGCTGGCGCAAACGAGTAACTTAGTAAACTTCATGGATATCTCCTGAGACGAGCGGATTCAGGCATAGTCGCACACTGGAACCTCCGCGACCGCGAGGCAGGGTATCGGCTGAAACCGTTCAATCAATAGCAATCGACTGCGAAACGTTATAGACCTTTTGAGATATCGCTTGCAAGCGATTTCATTACCGAAAAACTCCAACCTATTGCAATCGTTCATTTCATTTTCTTTCTTGACAAACCCCCTTAGCATACGTAATCGTGGAGGCGCCATACGTTAAGAAGCAGGGCGGATAGCGTACGGTAGAAGCACCGTACGCTATCCGTCGTATCTTCCGAGGCCAACCTCATTAAGCCGGGTCGCACTTTCATGCATATTTCTGTCCGTCATAAATCGATTGCAATTTATGTCGCTGCTGCCGCACTTGCTACAGTCTCAGCCATCTCTGCTGCTCAGGCGCCGAGCTTTCTGCCGACGGTCGTTACCTTCGCAGGGAACGGTACGGCAGGGAACACGGGAAACAATGGGCCGGCCACGGCCGCCGAACTCAACACGCTGTCCGGCACGACGATCGACCCGGCCGGGAACGTCTACATCTGCGACACCAACAACAACGTGATCCGCAAAGTAGACGCGCAGACGGGCATCATTACTACCATTGCGGGCACCGGCGTGGCGGGCTACACCCAGGACGGGGTGGCCGCCAACACCTCCGAGTTGAATAAGCCAGCAGCAGTTCGCTACTACCAGGGCGGCCTCTGGATCGCCGACGCCAGCAATAACCGCATCCGCCGCGTCGACCTGACGACCGGCATCATCACCACGCCGATTGGCGGCGGCACGCTATCGGTCAAAAACGCCTCACCAATTCTTGCCGGAACCTCCCTTAAGATTTACCCGAGTGATATGGGCTTCGACTCACTCGGCAATTTGTACTGGTCGGAAGGCAACGGCGCCAGCCGGGTGAATGTTTACAACATAGCGAGCGGCATGGCGCAAATCTTCGCCGGTACCGGCGGTACCGCCAATGGGACCGGCACCAACGTCGGTACGGCTACTAACAGTCTCACTCAGCCAGAAGAAACCATCATGAATGGGCCGCTTGGCATCGTGGTCGACGCGCAGAACAATGTCTACATCGATGAGACCGCGACCGGCGTCATCCGCAAGATTACGGTCAATGGTCCGAACGCACCGTACGAGACGACCTATGCGGGCATTGGTACCGGAACGGGCGCGGCGATCTGCGCGAATGCGACGGATTCCGTCGGCGACGGCTGCCCAGCCACCACCGCCTCGAGCACCGTCACTACGGGCGTGGTCGGCGCGATGTTCGCCCACGGCTCCGGTAGTACCCTCGGGCATATGTCCATTGATGGCAACGGTACGATCTATCTTGCCGATGGCACCAACGGCCGCATCCGCATGATCCCGGTGAACCCCAGTAATCCCAATATCGGCGGCGTTGTCACGACCGTTGGGGGCACAGGTGCGGAATCCGTTTCTGCGAGCGGCAGCTATCCGCTGAACACCACGATCGACAATCCGTACGACGCGCAGATCCTCCCGAACGGCGATTTGATGATCTCCGAGCGCGGCAGCAACAGCGTGCGCCTGTATCACCTCCCGGGAATAACCGCGGAGGTGGCGATCGGCGGAACCCCGGTGACGCAGACCGTAAACGTGCTGACACAGGCGAGCACAGGCACCTTCACGCTTCCAAACGCCACGGACTTCACTGTCGGCGCAGCGATCTGCGTCCCAGGTGTCAACGTTACGGGCACGGTTTGCACGGCGACGGTGAGTTTTGCGCCGACACTCGCCGGACTGCGCAAAAATGGTCTTAAGTTCACCGACGCCAACGGGAGTGTTTTGGCCGGACTTTCGGGCGTCGGGCTGGCTCCGACCGCGTCGTTGCTTCCTGGCCTCGCCTCGACGATCGCCGGGACGGGAACCGCGGGTGCAGCCGGGAATGGGAGTGCGGCAACGAGTGCCGAGCTGAACATGCCGGGCGCAACGGCCATCGATAACCTAGGAAATATCTACATCGCGGACACGGCCAACAACGAGGTGCGGAAAGTCGCGCCGGGTGGTACGATCACGCTCGTCGCCGGTACGGGAACCGTGGGAAATTCCGGCGACGGCGCGGCTGCAACCGCGGCGACGCTGAACGCGCCAGGAGGCGTTGCGCTGGATGCCGCAGGCAATCTCTATATCGCAGACACAGGCAACAACAAGATTCGCATGGTCAGCGCGGCAAATGGGTTCATCAGTACAGTTGCCGGCACAGGCACGGCTGGCTACACGGGCGACCAGGGCACCCCGGCAGCTGCCACGCTCAATGCGCCAACGCAGCTTGCCTGGTCGCCGCTCGGCATTCTGTATGTGGCCGACACTGGCAATAGCGTTGTTCGCTCTATTGCGCTCAACGAGCAGCTCATCACTACCGTTGCAGGAAATGGCACAGCCAGCTTCGACGGCGATGGTGGTCCCGGTCAGGCCGCAGAACTCGCGAAGCCGCAGGGCGTTGCGCTTGATGGCAATGGCAATCTGTACATCGCCGATACAGGCAACAACCGCATCCGCGAGCTCTCGCAGGGCTCTATCAACACAATCGCCGGGCAGACCGGCAGTATCTTCAACGGGGATGGCCCTGCCTCGACGGCGACCCTTGCCGCGCCTGCCGGTGTTGCTGCCGACATCGCTGGCGACGTATATGTTGCGGACACTGCGAACCAGCGCATCCGTTTGATCTCTTCCGGCCAGATCACCACGGTGATGGGTACCGGCGCAGCCGGCGCCACGGGCGATGGCGGAACCTCGAATTTAGCTACGGTCAGCAGCCCGCAAGCCATTGCACTCGATCCCACCGGCAACCTCTACATCGCCGATACCGGCAGTCACAAGATTCGCTCCGTTGCCGTCAATGGCGATACGCTCGTCTTCAAGACGCAGAATCCTGATGAAAAATCCCCCGTGCAAACTATTGCGGTCTACAGCAGCGGTAACCAGAGCCTTTCGCTCAGCAGCGTCACAATCCCTGCAACCGGCTACCTTGAGCAAGCCAGTACTGGCGGCGGAGTCGATTGCACCGCCGCGCCGCTTGCGTTGGCGCCCGGCACAAGCTGCAATCTCAACACGGTCTTCAACCCGCCGGCAGTTGGAAACTACAACGGTGTTATCACTATCACGGATAACAACGAGTCTGTGTCCACGGCTACGCAGACCATCCAGCTTCAAGCCACCAGCGCCCTTGTCTATACTGCGACCCTCACGCTTCCGTCTACTGCAACGGCCGGTGCGACTGCCGCGGGTTCAGTTGTTGTTCAGAACCCCATTGCCACCTATACCCGCACTATGACCTTCACCAGTACCGACCCGCAGGCGGTGCTGCCTCCAAACCACACATTCACGCTCGCCGACAACGGCGCGCTCAGCGTGTCGGTGACGTTCAAAACCGCCGGTCCGCAATGCCTCACCGTCACCGACACAGTTGACCCCACGGTGACCTCGACCGCCTGCACGAACGTAGTAGCGGCCGCAGCGTCGAAAATCGCTGTATACACAGGCAACAACCAGAGCGGCAATGTCGGTACCGCCTACACGCAGCGTCTTGTCGCCCTGGTCACAGACGCATACGGCAACCCCGTTGGCAATCAGCCTGTGGCCTTCACGATTAATCCGAATGGCGCTGCAACCGGCAGCTTCACCAACGGAGGACTTACATATTCCACGACGGCTGACAACACGGGTTACGCGACTGCGCAAGTCGTTACGACTGGTTCCACGGTTGGCACGTTCACGGTTACGGCAGCCCTTACCGGCACGTCCGCCACGGCGAGCTTCAACCTGACCATCGTTATTGTGGGAAGCTTCACGATCATTCCGACATCGACGCAGGTTGGCCCGATTTCTCCAGGCGCATCGCGTAATGTGATACTTGCGGTGGTTGGTGCCGGCGGTTTCACCGCACCTATCACCTTCACCTGCAAAGCACCCACGGGAATCACCTGTACGGCGGGCCCGAATCCGTTCTATATCGCGACTCAGGCAAGCGAGCCAGCTTCCGTGAACTTCACCAGCCAGGGCTCGCTACTCGGCACTATGTCGGGATTCAGCTCGCCGTGGGGGGTGTTGGCCGCTCTGGCTGTCGGCGGACTCCTGTTCTGCCGCCGGCGTAAACTGAGCGCGGTCGTCGCGGCAGTTCTTGCCTTCGTTGCGATCAATGCGCTCTCCGGCTGCGGTGAGTACTATGCTCCGGTCACGCCGAACGGAACCTACACGGTGACGGTCACCGGCACAGCGCAAACGGTCAGTGCTTCCGCGTCTATCACATTTACCGTCCAGAAGTAGCGAGAGATATGCGCGCGACGGAACTCTAACTCAACGCTTCTTCATGAGATGTCTCCGCTTATTGGTCTTACGATGGCGGAGGATCGAACCTGATCTTTAAGGTGATTTCCCGATGCCCCGCATATCTCGTCGTAATTTCGTCACTGCGCTCGGCGCCGCCTCACTGTCGACCCATGTATCTCGCGTATCCGCGGCGCAACCGGTGCCTGTGTCCCCGGGTTCACTTTCCAACCGACGGCCCAATGTCATTCTGATGATCTGCGACGATCTCGGCTACGGAGACTTGGGCTGCTACGGCTCGCAACTTCTAACTCCCAATCTTGATCGTATGGCGACCGAGGGTGCCCGGTTCCTCCACTACAACGGTGGGCATCCTATTTGTTCCGCCTCGCGTGGCGCGCTGATGACCGGCCGTTATTCCACACGTACCGGTATCCGTCCTGTTTATCGTCCCAAAGATGACGACGGCATCCCTACGACCGAAACTACTATCGCTTCCATTCTTCGCGATCAGCAATACCGCACCATGTGTATTGGCAAATGGCATCTCGGTCAAGCCCCCGGTCATGCGCCTACCGATCATGGCTACGACCACTTCTTCGGTATGCCCTGGTCGGTAGACATGAAACCTGCAACGCTCTTCCGTGATACGGAGGTCATCGAAGAAGACACCGATCGCTCTTTACTTACTCCGCGATATGCCAATGCCGCAATCGACTTCATCGAACAAAGTTCGACCCAGCCATTCTTTCTGCATCTCGCTTTCAACTACCCGCACATTCCGATCGACGCCAGTCCTAGATTCAAAGGCAAGTCGAAGCTCGGCATCTACGGGGACGCTGTCATGGAAATCGACTGGGCCGTTGGCGAGGTGCTCGCCGCGCTCCAACGCAAAGGTCTCGACGACAATACCCTCATTCTGTTCACCGGCGACCACGGCCCGTGGTACCAGGGCTATACCGGCCCAAGCCGCGGACGAAAGGGGACTACCTACGAAGGCGGTTTTCGTGTCCCGATGATCATGCACTGGCGTAACACGATTCCCGCCGGCGTACTGCCCCGCGACAGATGTGGCCACCTCGACATCCTGCCAACGCTCGCCAATATCTGCGGCGCAAAACTACCCGCAGCTCCGCTCGATGGCGTCGACATCACTCCGGTTCTCGCCGGCAGCACGGCCCCGAAAAATACCGTACCGACTCTCTACTTCTCAGGTCTGCACGCCGGGTTCGATCTTCAATGTGCCCGTCTCGACAACTGGAAGCTGCGCTTCTCGCAGTACACCCGTGATGTCTATGTACTGGGGAGCGAGGCAGGAGATAACCTCTGGCTTCTCCAGCCAGAGCTGTATGACCTCGACGTCGACCCCGGAGAGAGCTACGACGTCGCGGCGGAACACCCTGATCTCGTTCGCCAGATCCTCACACAGGTTGACACTGTCATGGCTACATTTCCCGATCACGTGCAGGAAGTCTGGAAAAAGCTTCGCGAAAGTCCCGAGCCCGCACTTGGTCCGGCGGGCGCTGCCGCCCGGCCGCTGAAACAGCCGAAGGCCTGACGCAGAACCGCTGTTTGCTGTAACAGTTTGTTATGAAGGTACTCATGAAACGAACCGCCGCTCATTTGTTCTGTTACTGCGTGCTCCTGCTCGTCGCAGGCGAGCCCATGCTACGAGGAGCGCAACAGGACGCGCTGAAGATAACGATTGGCTTCAACGGCCCAGACGTGCAGTTCCCCTATATGGACACGTTCTACAGGGCACAAACCGCGTACTACCATTCCATCGGGATGGAATATCCAAAGGGTGCTCGTTATTGCCATGCCTATCTTTCATGGGACATCGCCGAGCAGCCCGTTGGCAGCGGTCCGCTAAAGAAAGAGGGCTCACGAAGCTGGTTTGAAGACTGGCTGAAGCATGCGCAGGGTCATTGTGATCGCGCGTTGCTCAGCTTCAAACACATCGAAAACGTGACAGTACACGACGCCGGCAGGTATCCCGATCCGTCGGAATACGAAGCGGCCATGGCTGAGTTTTTCAAGACCAACTGGTCTTACACGGGCTGGCAGGGAGCCTTCGATTTCACCGCCTGGAACGAGCCGCAAAACGGCGCTCGCAGCGGCGATGGACTGACGACTGAAATCCCGGCCAGAAATGCGGCGGACTACTATCTCGCACTCCGCAAGGACTGCCTTTCTTCTGGCAATTGCGCCGTTGCGGCTGGGGACTTCGGTTCCAATGGGCAGTTGTGGCAGACGTTCGTGCAGAACTGTATGGACGACTCGTTGTCACTGTGCCCGGACGCCAGCTACATGGATCAGTACAAGCACTGGATTATGGCCGACGCGCCGAATTATGGGTTCCCGTCTACGTTCCGTCCGGAGGTGTTCGCATACCATGGCTGGGACGATATCAATAACTACATCAACGCTAGGCGGCATTGTAACGATCCGAAGCGGTGCACAACGAACGCGTTGCTGAAGGCACTGTCAGAAGGAACATGGAGCAGCGCGATGATTTGGGATTCGGAGGTAGCAGCAGGGCAGAACCCGCAATCCAATCCGGAGCCTGTTACGCAAGCGTGCGCAGCCTCTTATCTATTACAACTCACGGCTGGTAGCAGCCGTCGCATCACGCGTATCTACTGGACGCAGCCGTATGTCGCGTCTGGAAATTTCTTTTCCATGTTTGACAGCAACGGTAATCCTAAACCGGCTTTTGCAATAATGGCGGAGCACAATGTCTCCTATATTCCACCGTCTGCGGCATCCTGTCCGTGACAAAAAAAGGATTTCTCCAGCAGGGAATTGAAATTGAAGTCACCGCCATGGTGTGCCGAGGCGGCTGCTAGAAGTTATAGCGGTGGATGCAGTCTGCCCTAAACTCGTCTCTGGCTGCATCACAACAGTTCCAATCGTTAGTTGGCCAATGCAGCCGCACCCAGCATTGCCTTGGTCGGTCAAGGGGTTCAGTTGGTCGGCGTCAATGTAACCCCGTGATCGTCTCGTCACTCTTGAACCAGCAAGACATTGTCCAGGAGGAATCTGCCTGCAGAATCGAGTCATGTCCGTTGGCGATAGGCTCCTTCAATCCCAAGCCATCTGCGAGAAAAGCACCGTTATACGGACCATACTGCTCTGGATCATGAGTGGTACGACTCTGGCCACCAGCAATGTTCGTAAGGAAACCTAGAAGAGCAGCCGAAAAACAAACGTTCACGGCAGCTTGCATGGATCGACGATGACAATGAAATTGTTGAATTCGAAACATGCAAAATCTCCTGAAATGGTTATCGATAACAAAAGGGATTATTGCACTTATAGTGATTTTGCGGCTTGTGTTTGTCATAACGGTCGTGAGGAAAGCCGTTCAGATGTATAGAGACTAGGTTTTGTGTGAGCGTAACTTTAGGTCGCTGAACTCTATGAATCAACTGTGGTAATGGGATGGTGGCTAGAGATAGAGTCGAACCGCCAACATCTAGCTTTCACGCGAGCCACGTCGCAGGCGCTCGACCGTGTGCAGTAGCGGCCCGGCCAAAGATCTTTATTCAACTTTGTAAACGTCCGGTAACGGCCAACTAACGGTGGAGCTACTCGTTCTCCGCGTTCGAGCCATCGATCCAGGTGGATCGACGCCGGCTGATAGGTATCGGCCATTTTTCCTACTCACCTAACGCGGCGCCTATTCGTTGTGAGGGGTTTGGTGTGGGTACGGTAGATGTTTTAGTCAATGGGAATCTCTCCTCTTGCGTGGCGACTACACAAAATTGTGGCCGAGAGAGCCGTGTGCCCTAAATGCGATATCAAGATTTCGCGAAAGCAATAAGTCCTTTATTTGCTGAGGTTCCTGCCATTTCGAACGTCGGTTCCGCATGCTAGACTCATTTTCTGAGTGAAGGAATTGCCTGAAGCGTCACACAATAAACCGGCACATCCCCCTATCGACTCTCCTCACGTCTATCGATTCGCTGATTTTCGGCTTGACGAAGCCAATCGGCTGCTCACACGCGCAGGAAAGCAGATCAGCGTCCCTGCGCGGTCATTCGACTCGCTATTAATGTTGTTGCGGCGTCACGGTCAGCTTGTGACGAAGACCGAGATGATGGATGTGGTTTGGGCGAACTCGTTTGTGGAAGAGTCCAATCTTACCGTCGCGATTTCCACCTTGCGGCGGGCGCTCGGTGAAGACCCGAATGACCGCAAACTTATCCAGACAGTTTCGGGCCGAGGGTACCGTTTCATTGGCGACGTCGTCATTGAAGAGAAGTTGCCGGTTGCTGCGCGGGCTGAAGGTGAAACGCTTCTACATGCCTCGCAGTCCGTTGGGTCAACGGATCTGCCGACGCAGAATGTCGCGTTGCCGACTATTGCAGCTTCCCGGAGGCGAACCTTCGTGCGTGCCGCTGCGTTATTTCTTCTGGTTGCATTTGTTCTGCTGGGCGGATTGGCCTGGTGGCGCAGAAATCATCCTCCGGTACGATTGCACTCCATCGCAATTCTTCCCGTTACCGGCGCAGGCATGGATGACTACGTGCTTCTCGGTCTTACGGATACGTTGATCAGTCGTGTCGAAGGCACAGTGGAAGTCCGGCCGACAAGCTCTGTGCTGAAGTACTCAGCCGCTTCCGCCGATCCGGCTACGGTAGGACGCGAGCAGAATGCCGATGCGGTGGTGCTTAGTGCGATCTCGCAGGATAAGTCTGGAACAAAGTTTACGATGAAGCTCGTCCACGCAGAGGATGAAAAGGTGCTTTGGTCCAGGACGTTCTCCGATGCCGGGCATAATATGTCACATCTGCAGGTGTCCGCTGGGAACGCTCTGGATACCGAGTTGGCAAAGTATGCCGATCATCTCGTAGAAGCAAAGCCCTCCAAGCCGCCGGTGAACGATCAGGCCTATCAGCTTTACCTGCGTGGCCGCTACTTTTGGAACCGCCGAACGGACGAAGGGTTGCGGCAAAGCATCGTCTACTTCCGGCAGAGCATCGCCGCCGATCCGAACTATGCGCTGGCCTATGCGGGGTTAGCGGATTCTTACGCTCTGCTGGCTTCTTTTTCCATTGAGTCAGGGCGGTCCGCGATTCCTGACGCTCGTGCGGCGGCGCTCAGCGCCATCCAGCTGGATCCCACTCTCGCCGAGCCGCATGCGTCGCTGGGGATGATATATTTCTTTACCGATTGGGATGGACCGGCCGCGGAGCGGGAGTTCGAGCGCGCCATCGCGCTGAATCCCAACTACGCGACCGCGCACCACTGGTATGCCCTGGATCTCGCCGCGATGGGCCGCTTTCCCCAAGCCCTTTACGAGATACATCGCGCCCAGGCGCTCGATCCCCTTTCGCTCATAATCGATACGAATGTGGGCTGGATCGAGTATCTGTCGCACGACAACAACGCGGCGATGCTGGAGTACAAGAAGGTGTTAGAGCTTGACCCATCCTTTGTGCGGGCGCTCACCCGCCGGGGTATCGCCGAGATCCGCAATGGGAATCCGAGGGACGCGGTCGCCGATCTGACCAAGGCCTCCACCCTGAGCGGCGACCCTTACATTCTTGGCTTGTTGGGGCAGGCTCAGGCTACAAGCGGAGCGACCCCTGCCGCGGAACGGACCCTGAAGCAACTGCAATCCATGGCTGCTTCCAAGTACGTGCCTCCGTTTGCGTTTGCGTTGGTCTACCTTGGCCTGGATCGTAAGCCTGATGCCATCAAGGCGCTGCAACAAGCCATTGATGACCGCTCTACCTCGATGGTCTATGCCAAGATTGATCCTTCTCTGGACGTTCTACGCTCTGACGCCTCCTTTCAGGCGCTGCTCTCCAAGATGAGGTTCTAGCCCGTGGGCTACGCTAAGGTGTTGATTCGGAAGGTTCGGCATTTTTTTATCTATTCTTAAGGACGATTTCCGCCTGGGGTGCCTACTGTCATCGGCGGTTCAGAGAGTGTTGCTTCTCCGCGCCGAACATTTCAGTAGAGAAGAGAAGCCGATGCCTCCGGTAACCCAAGCTCCACACGCCAGCAGCCTCGCCTCCGCTCCGCCTGATACTCTGCTGCCCGGTGTTTCGCCGGAGGCAGCGGAGCCATGGCTTGGGTCGTTCCTCGCTGGCCTTTCCGGCTGGACGCTCGACGCATTCGACTTCTTTCTGGTGGTGCTGGCCCTTACGTCCATCGGCAAAGAGTTCGGCCAGTCGGTTCCGAAGATGCTGGCGGCTTCCTGGGCAACACTGGCGCTGCGGCCGGTCGGAGCCTTTCTCTTCGGAGCCATCTCCGACCGCTATGGCCGTAGACGGCCCCTGGTCTTCAATCTTTGCTTCTTCTCCGTGGTGGAGCTCGCCACTGCCTTTACGCATAGCTATACCCAGTTCATAGTCGTTCGGGCGCTGTTTGGGATCGTGATGGGCGGCCAATGGGGACTAGGGGCTGCTCTTGCCATGGAGAAGGTTCCCGTCCGTCTTCGAGGCGTGTTGTCGGGGCTTTTTCAGCAGGGTTACGCGATTGGCTTCCTCCTGGCTGCCGGGGCCTACTTCGCCCTTTTCGACCGCTACGGCTGGCGCCCCCTTTTCTTCGTTGGAAGCATTCCCGCGCTGCTGGCCGCGGCCTATGTCGCCCTTCAAGTTACCGAGCCGGAGAGCTGGAAACACAATCGCAGCAAAAGCTTCAATGAGCTGGGCCGCACGCTACTTTCCCACTGGAAACTCTTTCTTTATTTCACGGTTTTCATGATGGCCATGCACATGACCTCGCACGGCACGCAGGACATGTATCCCACCTTTCTTGAAAAGGATTGGGGCATCATTGGAAAGCAGAAAGCCATGCTGACGGCGATTGGGAGCGTCGGTGCGATCATCGGGGGGCTCTGCGTCGGCTGGATCTCGGACCGCATCGGCCGGCGGCTCGCGATGCGACTGGCGATGCTTGGAGCGATAATCGCTATTCCGTTGTGGGCGTTCTCGCATACACTACCGATGCTCATTTGTGGCGCGCTGCTCATGCAGTTTTGCGTGCAGGGCGCGTGGGGAGTGGTCCCGGCGCACGTTGCTGAACTTAGTCCCGACGCAGTGCGCGGCACACTTCCCGGTATAGGAAACCAAGTCGGCGTGGTGTTATCCGGAGGCGTTGCATTCATCCAGGCTCTCATTGCACGCAGCGGAACAAGCTATGCCGCTGCCATGGCGATGACGGCAGCCACGGTCTTTTGCCTCGCTGGACTGCTCACGTTTGCCGGCCACGAACACAAGTCGAAACAATTCGGCCTAAGAGAAGGGAAATAGTAGAGGATGCTTGCTATGAAAAATGTAACTTTCTGGAGCACACGGCTGGGCGTGGCCGTTTTTATGCTGTTTTTTGCTTTTCTGGCAGCAGGCGCGCAAACTACCGGAACGATCTCGGGAACCGTCACGGACAAGGCGGGTGCTCTCGTCCCGAAGGTGCAGGTATCTGCTCGCAATACCGCCAGCGGCGAAATCCGCACCGCCGTTACGAATGCCGCCGGCGAGTACAGCTTTCCTTCTCTTGCGCCCGGCGACTACGAGATCACCTTCACCTCGCCCGGCTTCGGCACCATCATCGAAACGGCCACGTTGAACGTAACGGAGCGCATCGCCGTCAACCCGACGATGCAGATGTCAAATGTAAACACCACCGTCGAAGTCAGCGCCAGTGAGCCGTTGTTGCAAACGGAGAACACGACGGAGGGCGCGATCATCACCGGCCAGAATGTCTCGGAGCTGCCGCTGGCAACCAACAACTTTACCCAACTTCTCGCGCTTTCTCCCGGCGTGCTGGCACCACTCAACGACGCTACGAGCCTCGGGCGCGGAACGCAGAACGTCAACGTCAACGGCGCCCGAACTAGCTCCAACTCCACCTACGTCGATGGTGTGGACGCCGTAAACGTGCATACCAACAGCACAGCGAACAACAACTTCGCGTCCAACAGCGTCATCATCCCACCCCCCGACGCCATTCAGGAGATCAAGATAAGCACGGCACTGTTCGATGCGACTACGGGCCGCTCCGGCGGATCAAACGTTGCGCTTGTAACGCGTTCCGGCGCCAACGAATTTCACGGTGACATCTATGAGTTCTTCCGCAACACTATCTTCAATGCGAATAGTTACTTCTTGAATCAGCAAGGACAACGGCGTCCGGAGTTGAACCAAAATCAGTTTGGCGCATCCATCGGCGGTCCGATTCTCAAGAACAAGCTGTTCT
>Ga0302313_10001039_pt1 | contig 22080 bp, 17 predicted proteins | sample III_Palsa_N2_2_FD_200454 | JGI IMG/M metagenome (GOLD analysis project Ga0302313, IMG submission 200454) | Peat permafrost microbial communities from Stordalen Mire near Abisko, Sweden - III_Palsa_N2_2 | ecosystem: Environmental > Terrestrial > Soil > Palsa > Peat permafrost | place: Sweden...
GCAGTTGAAGTGGGAGCTCGAGGACCTCGCGTTCCGGCATCTGGAGCCGGAGGAATACCGCCAGCTCGCCGCCGCGCTCAACGAAAAGCGCGCCGATCGTGAGCGTTATATCGAGGACTTCTGCGCGCGGCTGCGCAGCGGCCTCGATGCCGCCGGGGTCACGGCGGAAGTCTATGGGCGTCCCAAACACATCTTCAGCATCTATCGCAAGATGCTGCGCAAACACCTGCCCTTCGAACAGATCTTCGATGTGCGCGCGGTGCGCATCGTGGTGGGCTCGGTGTCGGAGTGCTACGGGGCGCTGAGCGTGGTGCACGGTGACTGGCAGTATATTCCAGCCGAATTCGACGATTACATCGCCACCCCGAAGGACAACCATTACCGCTCCATCCACACCGCGGTGGTGGGGCCGGAGGAGCGCAGCGTCGAGATCCAGATCCGCACGCGCGAGATGCACGAGCACGCCGAGCTCGGGATCGCGGCCCACTGGCAGTACAAGGAGGGCAACGCGCACGATGCCGAGTACCAGCGCAAGATCGAGGCGGTGCGCCGACTGCTGCATCCGGGGGAACAACCCGAGGACGAGGCGGATGTGCTGGAGAGCCTGCGCGGCCAAATCTTCGCGGATCACATCTATGCGCTGACCCCCAAGGGTGAGGTCGTGGAACTGCCACGGGGCGGCACACCGCTGGATTTCGCCTACCAGGTGCACAGCAACCTGGGCCATCGCTGCCGAGGCGCCAAGGTCAACGGCCGCATCGTGCCGCTCACCTATAAGCTCAGCAACGGCGAGGTCGTCGACATCATCGCCGGCAAACATCCGGCGCCGAGCCGCGACTGGCTGGCTCCGGAACTGGGCTACCTCGCCTCCACCCGTAGCCGCACCAAGGTGCGCGCCTGGTTCCGCCGGCAGGACGCCAGCGACAACCGCGCCGCCGGCCGCTCGATCGCCGAACGGGAGATGCTGCGCGCCGGAGCCGCCGCCGAGCTGCTACCCGAACTGATCGCGGAGCTGCACGCGCCGGACGCCGATGAGTTTTACCAACTGCTGGGTGAAGGTGAGATCACCGCCACGCAGCTGTCGCAGGCCCTGATCCGGCTGGTGCGCCCGGCGACTCCGGAAATGCCCACGCGCAAGGTGCGGCCCGCGAGTACTGCGCGGCGCAACCCGGTGGACATCGAAGGCGTCGGGGACCTGCCCATCACACTGGCGCACTGCTGCGCGCCGCTGCGTCCCCAGCCCATCGTGGGCTACATCACGATGGGCCGCGGCGTCACCATTCACCGTGCCGAGTGCCGCAACTTTGCGCGCATGCGCGCCGAGAAACCCGAGCGCATGCTGCAGGTGGAGTGGTCCACCGGGGAGCAGGACCTGATGGAAGTCGAACTGGTGGTGTTCGCCTATGACCGGCGCGGACTGGTCCGTGACATCACCGATGTGGTGGCCCAGGAGCACCTGAGCATCGAGGGCATGAACACCCTGACGGATGAGGACCGGATCGCCCGCGTGGCGTTCCGCCTTGGGGTCGGTAACCTCGAACAGCTGGGGAATCTCGTCAGGCGCCTGCAAGGGGTGCCGAATGTTTCCGAGGTGCGACGCACTCGCTAATATTTGCCCTTCCGCGGTGCGATATTGTCCGGGTATCGGCCCTCCTGGCCAGCACAGCTGAAGGATTTTCCGTATCGTGCAGCAGATCCAGTTCCCGGAATCGCCCAAGAAGAAATTGGTCAAGACCCTGCTGGTGGATAATGATCGGGCGCTGCTGCAGCACTGTGTCGCCAAGATCGGCGGCCGCCAGCCACTCACCATCGCAACCAGCAAGGCACTGGCGATGCACCTGCTGCGACATGGCCATCAGTTCGAAGTCGTGGTGGCCTGTGAACGGCTTGCGGACGGCTCAGGTCTTGCGCTGCTGGATGACATTCAGACCAAGTGGCCGAACCTGATCCGCGTGTTCTGCACCGAGCGTCAGCGGCTGAACATGGTCCGAAACCGGCTGAGCGCATTTCGCCTGAAGTACACGCTCACATATCCCCTCAAACCCGTGAAGCTCGAGATGCTGCTGCTGCACCTGGCGCACGCGCGGACCGCGAGCACCAGCCGGCTGCGCGCGCTCCTCGGCTGAACCTCAGCTCCAGGGCAGTCGCTGCAGATCGACATTGCCGCCGGTCAGCACGATGCCCACGCGGCGCCCCGCCACACTCAGCGAGCCATTCAGCAAGGCCGCGACGGGCACGGCCGATGAGGGCTCGATGAGGATTTTGAGCTCTTCCCAGATCCGGCGCATCGCCGTCACGATCTCGGCTTCACTCACCGTGCCGACGGCCTGCACCCGGGTACGGATGATCTCGAAGGTGCTCGGTGCGATGGTCGCGAGCAGCCCATCGGCCAGCGAGCTGGGCTGGATCACCGGCGTGATGACTCCGGCGCTGCGCGATCGCACGGCGTCATCGGCGCCGGCAGGCTCGGCACCGAGAATCACGATCCGCGCATCGATGCCGTGAGCCGCAACGGCCGCTCCGCTGATCAGCCCCCCGCCGCCGATCGGACAAACCAGGACGCTGAGGTCAGGAACCTGCTCCAACAGTTCCAGCGCGACCGTGCCCTGGCCGGCCATGACCTCGGCGTTGTCGTAGGGGTGGATCAGGGTCGCGCCGGTCGTCGCGACGAGCTGTTCGGCGGCGTGCTGCCGGGCCGCCAGGGTAGGCTCGCACAGCTGCAGCTTCGCGCCATAGCGCAACATGTTGTGCTGCTTGCTGGCCGGCGTGGTCCGCGGTGCGACGACATAGGCCGGAATGCCGCGGCTGCGGGCCGCAAGGGCCAGCGCCGCACCGTGATTTCCCGAGGAATGAGTGACGACACCCCGGGCGGCCTCGGCCGGCGGCAGACTCAGCACGGCATTGAAGGCGCCCCGGGCCTTGAAGGCGCCGGTGAGCTGCAGGTTCTCGCACTTGAAGAACAGCGTGGCGCCCAGTTCCTCATCCAGCGCTTCACTCACCAGCACGGGTGTGCGGCGCACCCGGCCGGCGATGCGCGCCCGGGCCGCCTTGATGGCATCAAACCCGGGTGCGACGGTCATTGCGTAAGCCAAGCGCCTAACGGTTGAGGTTGTCGATTGCCCGCTTGTCAGCCGCCAGGGCGGCCTCGTGCAGTGCCTCCGACAGCGTCGGATGCGCATGGACCGTGCGCTGCAGATCCTCGGCACTCGCGGAGTACTCCATGGCCAGCACCGCCTCGGCGATGAGTTCGCCGGCCATCGGGCCGATGACATGGACCCCCAGGATCTCATCGCTGGCCTTGTCCGCGATCAGCTTGGCGAACCCCTGCGTGTTTTCCATGGCTCGGGCACGGCCGCTCGCCATGAACGGGAAGACGCCCACCTTGTAGGGCCGACCGCCGGCCTTGACCTGCTCCTCGGTCTCACCGACCCAGGCAATTTCAGGGGCCGTGTAGATCACCGACGGTATGACGCGGTAGTTGACCTCGCCATAGCGGCCGGCAATGAGATCGGCAACCATCACGCCCTCTTCCTTGCCCTTGTGTGCGAGCATCGGGCCGCGCACGCAGTCGCCGACGGCCCAGACACCCTCGACCCCGGTGCGACACTTGTCGTCGACCTGGATGAAACCGCGCGCATCCAGCTGCACGCCGGTGCCCTCTGCGAGTAGCCCGGTGGTGAACGGCCGACGTCCCACGGCGACCACCAGCGTATCGACCTCGAGGGACTGCTCGCCCTTGGCATCGGTGTAGCTGACCTTGACGGTGTCACCCGTGACGGTGGCACCCGTGACCTTCGCGCCCGTGCGGATGTCCATGCCGATCTTCTTGAACTGTTTCGCGGCTTCCTTGGCCAGCTGCTGGTCGGCAATCGCGAGGAAGCTCTCCAACGCCTCCAGCACCACGACCTCGCTGCCGAGGCGGCGCCAGACGCTACCCAGTTCCAGGCCGATGACACCGGCGCCGATGACACCCAGCCGCTGGGGAACGGCGGTGAGTTCCAGTGCGCCCCAGGAGTCGATGATGTGCTTGTCATCAAAGGGCGCGGACTTAAGCTCAATCGGTGAGGAGCCCGACGCCAGCACGACGTGCTTGGCACTGAGCGTACGCACTTCGCCCTGGTGGGACTTGAACTCCACCTTCCGATCCGCCAGCAGCCGACCGTGCCCCTGCAGCGGGGTGACTCCGGCACCTTTCAGCAGCGCCATGATGCCGTCGGTCATCTTCCTGACGATGCCCGACTTGCGCTTCTGCATGGTAGCCACGTCCATCGTCACACCCGGCACCTGGATGCCGTGCACCGCAAATTCCTCGCGGGCGCGGTGGTACAGCTCCGTGGACTCCAGCAGTGCCTTGGACGGGATGCAGCCGGCGTTCAAACAGGTGCCGCCATAGGCGGCGCTGCCATCGTGGTTCTTCCATTCGTCGATACAGGCGACGGACAGACCGTTCTGTCCTGCCCGGATGGCGGCCGGATACCCGGCCGGGCCACCGCCAATTACGATGACGTCAAAGGAATCAGCCATGAAAAACTCCTACAGGCCGAGCAGCATGCGGCCCGGATCCTCAAGGCTTTCCTTGATGCTCACCAGGAACTGCACGGCGTCGCGACCGTCGATGATGCGGTGATCGTAGGTGACGGCCAGATACATCATGGGACGGATCTCGATCTTGCCGTTCACCACCATCGGGCGCTCCTGGATCTTGTGCATTCCCAGGATGGCGCTCTGCGGTGCGTTCACGATCGGGGTCGACAGCAATGAGCCGAATACACCGCCATTGGTGATCGTGAAGGTGCCGCCGGTGATGTCCTCGATGCTGATCTGGCCGGCGCGCGCGCGCGTGGCGTACGCCGTGATTTCCTTCTCGATGTCCGCGAAACTCTTAGTGTCCGCATCGCGCACGATCGGCACCATCAAGCCGCGGTCCGTGGAGACCGCCACGCCGATGTCGTAGAACTCGTGATAGACGATGTCGCTGCCATCCACCGCGGCGTTCAGTACCGGGAATTTCTTCAACGCCTCGATCGTCGCCTTGACGAAGAACGACATGAAGCCGAGCTTCACGCCCTGGCTCTTCTCAAACTTATCCTTGTACCGCGAGCGCAGCTCCTGGACCGCACCCAGGTCCACTTCATTGAACGATGTCAGCAGGGCCTGCGTGGACTGCGCCTCGACCAGGCGCTGCGCCACCCGCTGGCGCAGGCGACTCATGGCCACGCGCTGCTCGGCGCGACCGACGCGCGCTTCGGATGGCACGGACTTCGCGGCCGGGGGCGCTGCCACGGCCGTCGCGGCGGGCTGCTTGTCGAGGAACCCGGTGACATCCGACTTGGTCAGGCGCCCGTCGCGACCCGTCGCGGGAACGGCGGCCGGATCGATCCTGTTCTCCTCCACCAGCCGTCGCACGCTGGGGCTGAGTTTGGCAGCTTCGGCAGGCGCCGCGGATTTTGCGGCGGCCGGAGTTGCTGCCGCGGCTGCTGCAGGGACTGCCGCCGGGGCTGCCACTTTGGCCGCTGCCGCCGCGACCGGTGTCCCACCTTCGCTGATTACAGCCAGTACCTGGCCTTCGGTGACCGTGGCGCCCACCGGGAACTTCTGGTCCCCCATCACCCCATCAGCCGGGGCCGGAACTTCCAGCACGACCTTGTCGGTCTCCAGGTCGGCGAGGTTCTCGTCGCGCTTGAACGCCTCGCCGGGCTGCTTGTGCCAGGCAACGAGGGTCGCATCCGCGATGGATTCCGGCAGGGCCGGTACTCGGATCTCAATGCTCATCAATTTCTCCGGCAACTCACTTGCGATCGTTGGAACTCTTGCGCGGCGTGCTGACACTCGCCAGTCGCTGGGTGACGCTGCCTGACTCGTCCTGCGCCGTGGCATGCAGCGCCGCCTCGATCAGTCGCTTCTGCTCAGTCTCATGGATCTTTGAAAGGCCGGTCGCCGGCGCCGAGGCCGGGGCACGACCCGCATACAGCACGTCCTTGCGGGCGAGCGCATCCAGCCGGTGGCGGATCTGGTACCAGGCGCCCTGGTTCTGCGGCTCCTCCTGGCACCACACCACGTCACGCACGTTCGGATAGCGCTTGATCGCAGCCTCGTACCCTTCATTGGGGAAGGGATACAGCTGTTCAATACGCAGCAGCGCCACATCCTTGATGTTTTCGGCGCGCCGCGCCTTGAGCAGGTCCCAGTAGACCTTGCCGCTGCAGAACACCAGCCGGCGCACCTGCGCCGGGGCGAGGTCATCGAGCTCGTCGATCACGGAGGCGAATGCCCCCTTGGTCAGATCGGCCAGCGAGGACACCGACAGCTCATTGCGCAGCATGCTCTTGGGCGTCATCACGATCAGGGGCTTGCGGAACGAGCGCAGCATCTGCCGGCGCAGCATGTGGAACATCTGGGCCGGCGTGGACGGCACGCACACCTGAATATTGTTCTCCGCGCACAGCTGCAGGAAGCGCTCGAGGCGCGCCGAGGAGTGCTCGGGACCCGCCCCCTCATAGCCATGCGGCAGGAACAGCACCAGCCCGCACAGGCGTCCCCACTTGGACTCACCGGAGCTGATGAACTGGTCGATGATGATCTGGGCGCCATTGGCGAAGTCGCCGTACTGGGCTTCCCAGATGTCCAGCGCATTCGGCTCGGTGGTTGAATAGCCGTACTCAAATCCCAGCACCGCCTCCTCCGACAGCACCGAGTCGTAGACGTCAAAGCGCGGCTGGTGGGGCTGCACATGTTGCAGCGGCACGTAGGTGTCATCCGTGTTCTGCTCATGCAGCACGGCATGCCGGTGGAAGAAGGTACCGCGGCCCACGTCCTGGCCGACGAGGCGGACGCTGAAGCCGTCTTCGAGCAAGGCGGCATAGGCGAGGTTCTCGGCGCAGCCCCAGTCCAACGGCATTTCCCCGGCGAGCATCTTCTGCCGGTTGGCGATCACCTGCGCGACGCGCGGGTGCAGGGTGAAACCTTCCGGGCGGGCGATGAGGCGCGCGCCGAGCTTGGCGAGCCGTTCCGGCGTCAGGTTGGTCTGCACCCGCTCCTGCATGTCCACGTGCGCGTACTTGGTCCAGTCGACCGTGTACTTGTTGCCGATGAGGCCGAGCGATGCGCGGGCCTGCGGGCGGCCCTCGTCAAGCCCGCTGCGATACCGCTCCGTCATCTGCGTCGCCTCGGCGGCGGGCACGATGCCCGCGTTCGCGAGCTGTTCGGCGTAGAGCTGCCGCGTGGTCGGGTGCTGGCGGATCACCTTGTACATTCCCGGCTGCGTCGCGGCCGGTTCGTCCGCCTCGTTGTGGCCGAGCCGGCGATAGCACACGAGGTCGATGACCACGTCCTTCTTGAACTTCGCACGGTACTGCAGCGCCAGGCGACCCACGTACACCACCGCCTCCGGATCATCGCCGTTGACGTGGAAGATCGGCGCCTCGAGCATTTTCGCCACGTCCGAGCAGTACATGGTCGAACGCGCATCGCGCGGGTCGGAGATGGTGAAGCCGACCTGGTTGTTGATGATGATGTGCAGCGTGCCGCCGGTATAGAAGGCACGGGTCTTCGACAGCTGCAGGGTTTCGGTGACCACGCCCTGCCCCGCGAAGGCGGCGTCACCATGGATCTGGATGGGCAGCACCTTGGCGCCGGTGGTGTCGCCGCGACGTTCCTGCCGGGCGCGCACGGAACCCTCGACCACCGGGTTGACCACTTCCAGATGCGAAGGATTGAAGGCGAGCGCGACATGCACGTTGCCGGCGGGGGTCTTCAGGTCCGAGGAGAAGCCCTTGTGGTACTTCACATCGCCCGAGCCCTGCAGGTGGGCCAAGTCGTACTTGCCTTCAAATTCCGAAAAAATATCTGCAGGCGACTTGCCGAGCAGATTCACGAGCACGTTCAGGCGGCCGCGGTGGGCCATGCCGATGACCATCTCTTCCATGCCGCCGGCACCGCCTTGCTGGACCACGTCATCCAGCAGCGGAATCAGCGCCTCGCCCCCCTCCAGCGAGAAGCGGCGCTGGCCGACGTACTTGGTGTGCAGGTAGCGTTCCAGACCTTCTGCACTGGTGAGCTGCCACAGGATGTTCTGGCGCTCCTCCACACTGTAGCTGCGGCTGACCTGCCCGGCCTGGAACTGGTCCTGCAGCCACAACCGCTCTTCAGAGGCGGAGACATGCGCGAACTCCGCGCCGATGGTGCCGCCGTAAATGGTCTCGAGGCTCGCGAGAATGTCGCGCAGCTTCATGCGCTTGGGAATGCTGCCGTTACGGGTAGCCGTGAAGAACTCGGTGTCCAGGTCGGTGGTGGTGAGACCGAAATAGGACAGGTCCAGTACCTTCGGGCGCTCGCGCTTCATGAGTCCCAGCGGATCAAGCTTCGCGATCAGATGCCCGCGATTCGACCAGATCTGGATCAGACGCGAGACCGCGGCCTGTTTGGCCCCGATCGCAGCATCGGCGCCGCCCGCCGCGACCGCTGCCCTCACCGGCGGGCGCTGCGCCCGCGCGGCAATGCCCGCGATGACCGGACCGTGCGCGCGCTCGGTCGCCGCGCGCGGTCCCAAGCCGTCAAAGTAGCTTCGCCATTGCGCCGGCACTGAGGACGGATCACTCAGGTACTGCTCGTAAAGGCTTTCGAGAAAATCGGCGTTGCCGCCGTAGAGAGGTGTCGATTCAAGCATTCGGGGGGTGCTCAGTGAGGTCTGGCGCAGGACAGTGACGATTGGGCGTCAAGCAGATGCGCGGGCGCGCACCCGATCGGGGGCACCCTTGTCACTCCTGGTGGTGGCGGTCCCGCGACGAGGCAGGCTGCTGTTCACTCCAGACCTTGGTTGGAATATGCAAGCGGCAAAGGATAAGTTTAACGTAACCCGGGACGCTATGAAACGCGTCACGCCCGCAAGTTCAGAAGTAATCCGGCACGAGCACCCGTAAGAGACTGAATTCGTACGTCACCAGCCACAGATATCCCGCCAGCACGCCGTACAGCAGAGCGCTGACCGGCAGTCGTCCGAAGGCGCGTACCCGCGCCAGCAAAATCAGCACCACCACTCCTGCCGAGGTCAGGCCGAACTTCATCGCGGCGAAGCTGCGCCCGTCGCCGTGGACGACGGCGTTCATGACCGGATTGGCCTCAATCGCGCCATGGCTCAGCAGTGTCAGCGTCAGCAACGCGTCCGCGACACACAGCAGGAGGATCAGCACCCCGGCGGCCAGCCACTGCGGGGCATACCAGTCAGTGACTGCGAAGCTGGCGTCCTGGACCCGGCGCGGGCCGTAGCGCCGCCGCATGAAGCTGCCGAGAGCCAGTGAGCGCAGGGTTTGGGAGCGTCGCTCGTCGCGGGCCCGACGTTCAAGCGTTGCGATGAGCGGGTCAGCGCGCCGTGGAGCCACGGATAGTCCTCAATTCGAATCGGCCATCTTCAGGTGCGCTGCGATTGTAGCGGCAGCATCGCTCGGCGCGACTGCAATGCGGACCTAAATACCGCGATGCCGTCATAAACGGCGCATATGGCCGGCAGATGGATGCACGTTTCCAGATTATGTCGAGGTCCGCTTAGGCGGCTGCCGTGGCCGGCGCTTCCACGGATGCGGTGGCCGGCTCGGCCGCACTGGCGGCAGCAGTGCCGGTTTCGGTCGTTGTCGGGTCGTCCAATGCCGCATCCCCGATGGCTTCGTGGGGAGGTGGCCCGGATTCGGCGGTCGCCGCCCGCTCGACGTGCGAGATCTTGGGCACCTCGCCATGCAGACGCAGCACTTCCGTGACCGTCTGAATGTTCAGCTGGAAGCCCTCTGGCGTCACTTCGATGCTCTTCGCCCCCTGGCGTGGCAACGGAATGCGGGCTCGGAAACAATAGTGAATGGCGGCTGCCGCGACGGCCGGCAGCGTGAAGCGCTTCTCCAGGGCAGAGGCGGCGCTGCCCGACCCCTGCACCAGGACCAGCGTCAGTCCCGGATCGGCGCCGGTCTCCACCCGCACTTCCAGCAGTTTGGCGCTCGACAGTGCGCCGCCGTGCGAGCGATCCAGCTCCAGGATGGCATCTACGACCGTTTCGACCGGCAGCAGCAGTTTGCGGATTTCCTGGATACGGACCTTTGCCATAGTCACGAGAAGCATGCCGTCCCAGCCCGCCGGCTGGCCGAGAACCAGGGCTCAAATATGGCAATTAGTAGTTATGTCGCGTCCGGACCTGCAGCTCCATCCGCCGATAGTCGATGATCAGGTTGTCGAGCAGTCCCAGCGTATCGATACCGATCAGCATGGTGGGCTCTTTCGTCATCTTCCACAGCTCGAAGATCTGCAGGTCGCTGACTGTCAGAAAGGGCGCGGAGATGACCACCGGCCCAAGGGAGACGGGCGGCACGGGCAGGTCCTGCCCGGCCTGGACATCATCCGTCGCGCCGGTAATGGAGCTTGGCCGCAGATCCCGCTCGGGATGACGGCGCCTGAGCGCGACCTGCAACGCCGGGTTCGCAACCGTCGCCTGGCCGCCGGTGTCGATGATCGCCTTGATGCGCACCCCCCCGATGTAAGCCGTCGTCATCAGCAGGCCATTGGGCGTGCGCGTCAGGGGGATGGTCTCGTATCCATAATCGGCGCGTCGGAAGTGGGAGCGGCTGATCGTGATCCGGTCGTGCATGAAGTCGATGGCGATGCGCTTGTCCTCCAGACCCTGCATGCCCAGCACGCCATCCGCACCACCAAGTGCGTCCGGAACGATGGGCAGCAGGATGTCATGTGCCTCCATGTCACCGACGACGAAGGTCTCCACCTTGACGAAGGGCACGACCGCAGAGCCGGTCACTCCATGCAGCAACATCGTCTTCGTGTCGACCAGCGGCAGGCCGAGCTCATTGGCGACCCGCACCGTGATCGCCGAATGGCTCGCGCCGGTGTCGAGCACCAGCCGGTACGGTCCCTTGCCGTTCAGATATACGGGCGCCCAGATGCGTCCCAACCGGTCACGCAAAGTCGGGGCAACATAACGCGGCTCGGGCGCGGTGACCGCGATTTCGGTGATTCCTTGGATTCCCGATGGCGCCGTCGAGGCGACAGGCGCGGAGGACGGGGGTGGCAGTGTCGGTGCCGGCTCGGCGCTCGCAACCGGCACTGCCGTGGCTGACAGCAGCGCCAGCGGCAGGAACGCGTACCACCTTAGTCGCATGACAGTAGCTCCTTCAGCGAAAGCGCCGCCGTGGGGCATGCAGCTACTAGCTTGGCCTTCGTAGCCGCTTTGTCAATGTTTCAAAGCGCCTCAGGGTACCGTGCGGATGTCCACCGACTCAGAGGCCGCATCGAACACGATCTGCGCCTCCCCGCGCTCCAGCTGTCGTCTGACCTGCGAGACCTTGGAGGCCAGCGGTACGTCATGCATGCCGTACTCCGTGCCCTCACGCAGCACGAAGGCCTCGATGACCGCCTGCAGCGTCTCGGGTGGCAGCTGCGACCAGGGAACCGTGATCACTTCCGGCGGCGGATCCTCGCCAGTCATTGCCGCGAAACCTGCACCGGCACCGCCTCATCACTGCTCACCCAGCCGGCGTGGCCGTCGGCGGTGCGTACCAGGTTAAACCCGGCGTACCGCTGCTGGATCCAGACCACTTCCCCCTCGCGCACACTGCCACTGGCGGCGGCCGATTGCGCCGGTGCCAGATGCAAAGTGGAAGGACTGAGGAGCACCGCCCGGTACAGATCCGACCAGCACAACACTGCCGCGTCCGCACTCACACACAGCGTCACGGCGGCCACCAGGATCAGCGGCCGCGCGAGCCGGCGCACGGGGCCGCGTAGGCACAGTAGCACCAGCGCCGCGCACAACACCCAAAGTGCCACGAGGGCCGCCCACGTGTAGGAGTCAAAGCTGAAGTAGCGCGCGGCCGCAAGCCACGGACCGGCCGGTGCCGAAGTCGTCCCCGCGCGTTGCTGGGCGGCGGCCAGGTTCGACTCGATCACCGGATTGCCCGGCGCGAGCACCAGCGCGCGCTCATATTGAAGGATGGCCCGTCCGGGCTTCCCCAGCCGCAGCCAGGCATTGCCCAGGTTGAAGAGGACCGGGGCCGAATAGCCATTGCGGAGCAGTACCTGGTCATAGATCTGGGCCGCCAGACGATAATCGCCCGTTGCAGTCGCCTGTTCGGCCGTCGCAACGGATCCTTGAGCCGCCAGCGCCGCGGCGCTGGCGAGCAGCAGCAGCAGCGCGATGCAGGTCTTCATGTGATCGCCTCCAGCCGATCCATCTGCGCGAGCACGCGTCGCTGCCACTCTTGCAGCGCCTTTGCACTGAGACTCTCGCCGGCATACGTCGCTTTTTCGGCCATGGTCAGGATCGCCTGCAGTTCCGCGTCCGCTTCCGGCAGTTGTTGCGCGACCAGCTGCCGATCGACCGACTCGGCCGGAACCTGCCACAGATCAGCCAGACGCTCCTGCAGCGCGTGACGGGCCGCCGAGAAGAACGCCGGCGTGTCGCCGCGCTTCAGCGCCGCGGACATCGATTCGAGATTGATCCTGACGGCAGCCAACCGCGCGGCATGCAGCACGAGCGCCGGATCACTCGACCGCAATTGATGTCGCCGAATCAGTGTCACGGCCGCGAGCATCAGGGCGATCGGCGTCACCGTGGCCCCGAGGAACCAGGGCCGCCAGATCAGCGGTTCGAGTGTCGCGGCGTAACCTCCGGTCGCGGCAACGTCAACTGCCAGCGCATCGGCACCCGCGGCGCTGCCGGCACCGTCGCGCGGAGCCGCCGCCTGCAGCGTCGGGGCCACCTGGTTCGATAGGGCGCCCGGTGTCACCGTGACCCGGATCGGTGGCGTCGCGCGCGTCACATAGCGAGCGGCTTCCGGATCAAAGTAGCTGAATGACAGGCCGGGCAGAGTGAGTTGCCCGGTCAGCAGCGGCACCACGGGTTGGGAGAACGTCTTCAGGCCCTGCAGGCCGGTTTCATCATCCGCCGTCTGCTTCGCTTCAGGGCGGTAGACCCGCCACTCGGTCGAGTCGTGCAGGCCCTCTGAGCTGACCCGCGACAGATTGCCCTTGCCGGTGACCGTCAGTTTGAACGTCAGTGGATCGCCCACCGCACCGCCGGCGGGCGCAAGCGTGGTGGCAACCTCAAACTGGCCCACGGCCCCCGAGAAATCCGCAGGTCTGCCATCGATGGGCAGCGGCAGTACGGTCATCGGCGTCGGATCCGGTTTCAGCGTGACGCTTTTCTGGATGACCTTGCCAAAGAGGCTGCCGAAGTCGGAGTCGTCCATGAAGGCACCCGGCGCCGCGGTACCGAACAGCGCACGCAGGCGCGACGCCATATCCGAGTCGGTTCCGGGCAACTGGACATTCACCGTCAGGGGCAGCTCCAGATCGATTGGATAATCGCCACTCTTGAGCGCCCCGAGCACCGAGTTCCAGGTGAGGACGGTGTAGCCGATCCCCGCCACCGCTTCCTGCGTCTGCGTCGGACGCTTGTCCAGGCCGCTGACGGTGAAGGCGTCACCGGCCGCTGCGAGCGGGCCTTCGAGTCGCGCGCTGATACCTTCGCGGAAGTAGGCCTTGATCTGGATGGGAACCAGTTCGCCCACGTACAGGCGGGTTTTGGGCAGGATCACCTTCATGATCGGCATTGCCGCCCGCACCGCGGCCGCGACGTCGGCTGCGGAGCCGCGGTTCGAGCCCGAGCCTGAACCTGACGCACTACCGCCCGGATTTGCGCGGTTTCCGGTACCGGCCGCGGTGACGTGCACCGTGACCGGCGCTGTCGTCATGCTGCCGATCTGAATCGGCGGAATCGTGAACGTACCTTCGTGGCTGGCCGTGACCCGGTAGGTGCGCGCGAAGATTGCGCTGACCGCGCCGTTCACGTTGCGGATGGAGGTGGATTGACCATCGGGATTGATGACCAGGCCCGCCACCCGCGGCATGATGGGCGCCGCATCCTCGTCGCCTGTAATCGTGACCGTCAGTTCCGAGGACTCATCGATGGAAAAAGACGGAGGATCCAAGGTCACGGAATAGCGGCTCGCCGCACCGACCTGCCCTGCGCCAAGCCCGCAGAGCGCCAGGAAGATAACAATGAGCAACCGCAATCGGGACGTCATCACCAGTTCCTGAGCGGGGTGGCCGGCGGATTCACGGACTTGGCATTCAGCACGCCAGTGCCCATGTGCCGCTCTTCGCCCTTTGCCGAATCCAACAGCTGTTCCGCCTCCACCTGTGACATCTGCCCAGGCTTGCCAATGTCCTGCTCGACTGCCGCGGGCTGCGGCGGCTGTCCCGCCTGCTTCCCAGGATCAGCCTGAGTCGGTCCGGCCGGGCGCTGCTCAGGCTGTCCCTGCTGATTCGGCTGATTCGGTTGTCCAGGCTGGTTCTGTTGATTCTGCTGGCCTTGCGGATTCTGTTGTCCTGGCTGACCCTGAGACTTCTGTTGCCCGCCCGGCTTGTCCTGCTTGTCCTGCTTGTCCTGCTTGTCCTGCTTGTCCTGCTTGTCCTGCTTGTCCTGCTTGTCCTGCTTGTCCTGCTTGTCCTGCTTGTCCTGCCCGTTCTGCTTATTCTCGTCTTGCTTATTCTTCTTGTCGTTCTTGTCGTTCTTGTCGTTCTGCTTCTGCTGCTGATCCTGTTTTTTCTGCAGTTCATCCAGCCGTTTCTGCACCAGGTCGCGGTTGTATTTTGCATCCGCATCGGCGGGCAGCATCTGCAGCGCCGTGTTATAGGCCCCGATCGACTGCTGCCAGGTCTTGATGGTCGATTGCGGATCAGTGGCCACGCCTTTTTCGCCCTGGCGGAACAGCGCATTGCCGAGGTTGTAGTAGGCGCTTTGCTGCAGCGGAATCTCCTGGGTTCGAAGCGCATTGCTGAAGGCCGAAGCCGCTGTCGCATAATCGCGGGCCCGGTAGGCGGCGGCGCCCAGATTGAACTGCAGCTGTGCCTGCGTCGGATTAGCCTTGAGGCTTTGGGCATAGTCTCGCTGCGCCTGGGCATATTGCCCCTTCTCGTACTCCTCCTGCGCCGTGCGGGGCGTGGCCCATGCATGGGGCGCCACAGTCAGGGACAATCCGATCACGAACGCCGCGGCCAACGGACCACCCGTCGCCGCCACGGCGGCGGCGCGCCTGCGGACGCCGACGCCCAGCAACCACTCGAGGATCAGGAGTCCGATGGCCACCGCCAGCGGCCACTGGAACAGCTCAGCGTAGACCGCCACCTGCCGATCGGCGTGCTGGTGCTGGGCAAGCTCCTTAAGCTTCTCATCGTACAGATTGACCACCCCCTGTCCCTGCGGGCCCAGGGGCACGTATACGCCACCCGTGGCTGCGGCAATATTCTTGAGCATGTCGGCATCCAGATGCGATCTGACGAAGTTACCCGAAGGGTCTTTGACAAACTGGTTGCCTCCCGCACCGTCAGGAACCGGAATGAGTTCACCGGACTGGGTACCGACTCCGATCGTGAAGATCACCATACCCTTCTGCGCCGCCGCCTGGGCCGCGAGCAGCGCATCGCCGCCCAGATCCTCGCCGTCGGTGATCAGGACCATGACCTTCTGCGTGTCCCCCCGCATCGCGAGCGTCGACTCGCTCAGGCGAATGGCCGAGGCGATATCCGTGCCGCCCAGCGCGATGGTGTTGGTGTCCAATGCCTCCAGCGTTTCGCGGAAGGCGTCATAGTCGGTTGTCACGGGTGCCTGCAGAAACGCCTCACCGGCGAATGCCACGAGGCCCACGCCGTCCCCATTGAGCCGATCCAGGAGATCCTCGACCGCCAGCTTCGCCCGTGTGAGCCGATCCGGCTTCACATCCGGCGTCAGCATCGAACGGGAGGTATCAATCGCAAACAGAATATCCAGCCCGCGCCGCTCGGTCTCCTCCATGCGCATCGAACCCAGCGGCCGCGCCAGTGCGACGCAGGTGGCGACGACCACCAGGCAGAACACGACCCGTCTGAGCCACAGCAGCGGCCGCGACACCGCAAACAGCGGCGAATCGGTTTCCCGCGCGAGCGAAAAGGCCTGCAGGCGCCGCCGCTGCAGCTGGTCGAAGCGCCCATACACCAGCAGCAGCAGTGGCACTGCGATGAGGCCGATCACCAGCCACAGTGGCTGCGCGACATGAGTCACGGGCGTCATGCCGGTATCCGCCGCCGCAGCGTGAATCGGGACAGAAGACTCAATCCCAGAACGACCAGCGCCGCCATTGCCGGCCAGTCGAACAGTTCCTCCCAGCGCTCGAAGCTGTGGACGCTGAAGGAGGTCTTTTCCAGCTTGTCGATCTCATCGTAGATACGGTTCAGCGAATCCGTATCGGTGGCCCGATAGAACCGCGCGCCGGTCGCGGTCGCGATCCGGTTGAGGGTGTCCTCGTCCACGTCGACCTTTTCCATGACGATGCGCTTGCGACCAAAGGCGTCCGTCACCGGAATCGGCGCCTCGCCGCGCACCCCGATGCCGATGGTGTAGACCTTCACGCCGAGCGCCTTGGCGGCCTCGGCCGCGGTGAGCGGTGTGATCTGCCCGGAGTTGTTCTGGCCATCCGTCATCAGAATGATGAGTTTCGACTTAGCCGTCTGGTGGCGCAGACGATTGAGACCGGAGGCCAGTGCGGACCCGATGGCCGTGCCATCCTCGATGTCACCGATGTGAACCCGATCGAGGTTACCGAGCAGCCAGCCGTGGTCCAGCGTCACCGGACTGACCAGGTAAGGCAGGCCGGCAAAAATCGTCAACCCGATCCGGTCATTCGGGCGCGCCTCGATGAACTTGCGCACGACGGATTTGACCACATCGACCCGGCTGGCGGGGACGCCATCGAGCTTGAAATCCAGTGACTGCATCGATCCGGATACATCGAGCAGCACCATGATGTCGACGCCACTGGCATGGACCGTGGCATTCGTCTCCCCCTGCTGCGGCCGGGCCAGGGCGACAATCAGCAGCGCCAGAGCCAGCAGCGGCAGACCCGCCAGGACGGATCCCAGACGACTGCGGGTGCGGCCCGCCACCGCCCGCAGCAACTCCAGGCTCGGGTACTGGATCGCCGGCACCGGTCCGCGACGGCCACGCCACAGCAGCAGCAGCGGCAGGATGGCCAGCAGCCACAGGTATTCAGGATTGGCGAAGCGGAACATCGATGACTTCAGGAGTGATGAGCGCCCGTCCCGGACTCGACGCGGCCGTGGTTTCGACAAAATGCCTGGCGCTGGCCAGCATGCGCTCCATTTCCTGCGCATCCAGGGACCAGCGCGCGAATTTGGCCAGATCGCAATAGTTCAGAAACTCGCTCAAGGCGTGCTCGTGGGCCTGCAGGGCCGATCCGACCTGGCCCAGACTGGCACGCAGGAACTCGTTGGTGGTGAGGTGCGTGGCGAGCACGCTGAAGCGCTCCTCCACATACGCCCGCACCACATCCGAGACGGCGACCGAGAACGCGCGGGCGTCGCCGGCCTGCATCAGCACGCGCGTCGCCTCCAGCCGCTGCAGGGTACGCTGCAGCAGCGTGAGCGGCGGCCGCCGCGCCCGGTACCACCGCCACCCCCACCACATGAGGCCCAGCAGCAGCAGCGCGCCGATACCCAGCAACGCCAGCACCCGCCAGTCCAGCGGGATCAGGTAAGGCGGGCGGATGTCGCGGATGTCGGGGCCAGCCGCACTCACGGGTGTCGCGCCTCGCGCCGCCGGAAGAAGCTCATCAGCGAGCCCAGATAGGGCTCGCTGGTACTGAGCATCAGGCTGTCGATGGCTTCGGCGTTGAGCATGCGCAGCAGCGTCTCGCGGCTCTTTTGCGCGAGGCTCGCGAATCGCTCGCGGGTGCGGCGGCGGCCGGTATCGATCTGCAGCACCTCGCCGGTCTCCGCATCCTGCAGTACGACCATGCCGACATCGGGCAGGGCCTCCTCGCGTGGATCGCGGATGCTGACCGCCACCAGGTCATGCCGGCGAGAGGTCTGCCGCAGCGCCTGGCGCAGCGGCGTACGCGAATCAACGCTCACCCCGGGAGCCTGGAAATCCGAGATCAGAAACATCACCGAGCGGCGCAGCGAGGTGCGGTTGGCAAACTGCAGTGCCTGGGTGATATCCGTCCCACGCCGCACCGGTCGGAAGAACAGGATCTCGCGCACCACCCGCAGCACATGGCGCCGGCCCTTCTTCGGCGGAATGTACAGCTCGATCTGGTCGGTGAAGAGGATCAGACCGACCTTGTCGTTATTGCGCGTCGCCGACAGCGCCAGCACGCAGGCCAGTTCCGCCGCCACGTCACGCTTGCTCTGGGTGCTCGACCCGAAATGACCGGAGGCACTCACGTCCACGAGCAGCAGCAGCGTCAGCTCCCGCTCTTCGGCAAACTTCTTGACGAACGGCCGGGCCGCGCGCGCGGTGACGTTCCAATCGATGGTCCGCACCTCATCGCCGGGGACGTATTCACGGACTTCATCGAAATCCATGCCGCGGCCCTTGAACACCGAGTGATAGTGTCCGGCCAGCGAGTCGGCAACGATGCGGTTGGTGCGGATCTCGATCTGCCGCACCTTGCGCAGAATGTCGCGTGTAATAGCCTCGTTCATGAACGCTAGGGGACTGGCAGGCTCTCCAGAATCTTGCTCACGATCTGGTCGGAGGAGATGTCCTCGGCCTCGGCTTCATAGCTGACGACGACCCGATGCCGCAGCACCTCCAGCGCCACGTCCTTCACGTCCTGCGGTGTCACATAGCCCCGGCCATGCAAAAAGGCGTTGGCCCGGGCGCCCAGGCCTAAGCAGATCGTGGCCCGGGGCGAAGCGCCGGCCTGGATATAACCGCCCATGTCCTTGCCGATCACGCGCGGATCGCGGGTGGCGAGGACCAGGTCGACGATGTAGTCACGGACCTTGTCATCGATATAGATGTGATTGACGACGTGCCGCGCGGCCATGATCTCCGCGCCGCCGACGACCGTGTCCACCGCAGTGACCGGTGCGGTGGTCCCCATGGAGTCGAGGATGGCCCGCTCCTGGGAGCGGGTCGGGTAGTTGAGGATCACCTTCAGCATGAACCGATCCACCTGCGCCTCGGGCAACGGGTACGTCCCCTCCTGTTCGATCGGATTCTGGGTCGCCATGACCATGAAGGGCTCCGGCAGCGCATGTGTTTCGCTGCCGAGGGTGACCTGGCGCTCCTGCATGGCCTCGAGCAGCGCGCTTTGGACCTTGGCCGGGGCGCGATTGATTTCGTCAGCCAGGATCAGGTTTGCGAAAACCGGGCCGTGCTTGGTCTGGAAGGAGCCGTCACGCGGGTTATAGATCATGGTGCCCACGACATCCGCCGGCAGCATGTCGGGCGTGAACTGGATGCGCTGGAAACTCACCGCCAGTGCCTGTGCCAGCGTCTTCAATGCCAGGGTCTTGCCCAGACCCGGTACCCCCTCAAGCAGAACGTGACCGTTGGTCAGCAGGGCGATCATCAGCCGGTCGATGAGGTGCTGCTGGCCGATGATGACGCGCCCGAACTGCTGGCGCAGTGGCGCGACCCAGCCGGAGGCACTGGCCACCGCCTCCTGAATCGCGCGGATTTCGGCATTCGGTGCGCCCTGCTGCGCCATGGCGGGTCTGCTAAGCGGTGTATTCATACTGGCTCGTGCTCTGTCGAAATCCGATGGACCACTCAAATCAAAATTAGTGCCTCAGTCGAGGCTCACCCACGCAGCATCCTGCCGGCCGGAGCGTACGCACGCCTCCACGAAGCGCATGCCCGCGACACCTTCCGCGATCGTCGCCACGCGTATCGGCGGCACGGGCCGGTTTTCGCGTACCGCGATCAGCGCGTCAGCCACTTCGCTGTACAGCAGACCGAAGCCCTCGAGCGTTCCTTCAGGATGCCCGATCGGCAGGTGCGTCACACCCGCGGCCCAGGGACCCACGCCCGGTCCACCCCGCCGCAGAGTCTGCGGCGGGGCACCGAGGGGCGCATAGCGCAGTTCTTCAGGGTGCTCCTGGTCCCAGCAGAGGCTGGCCTTCTCACCGTAGATCCGGATCCGCAGCGCGTTGTCCTCACCGGCCGCGACCTGGCTGGCCCACAACGCACCTTTCGCGCCCCCGACAAAGCGCAGCAGCACCTGGACATTATCGTCGAGTCGGCGACCGGGTACGAAGTGCGTCAGCTCTGCGGCCACACTCTGGGTGCGCAGTCCGGTCACGTATCCCACCAGATGATACGCGTGGGTGCCAATGTCGCCGAGGCAACCGCCCTCGCCGGCCAGCTGCGGATCGGTGCGCCAGCTGGCCTGTCGGGACCCGCTCGCTTCCAGTGCCGTCGACAGCCAGCCCTGGGCATATTCGACCTGAACCACGCGCAGCGAACCGAGCTGCCCCGCGCGCACCATCGCGCGCGCCTGCGAGACCATTGGATAGGTGCCATAGGTATAGGTCACGAAAAACAGCCGACCGCTGGCCGCGACGAGGTCACGCAGTGCCTCGGCGTCTTTCAGCGTGCTCGTCAACGGCTTGTCGCAGATGACGTGGACCCCGGCTTCCAGGAAAGCCTTCGCAACCGGAAAGTGAAGATGATTCGGCGTCACGATGACGACGGCCTCGATGCCATCGGCACGCGCGGCCTCGCTGCGCGCCATTTCCTTATAAGAGACATAGACGCGATCGGCGGCAAGACCCAGTTCCGCTCCCATGGCGCGGGTCTTCTCCGGCTGACTTGAAAAAGCGCCCGCGACGAGTTCATAGCGCCCCTCGAGCCTCGCGGCCATGCGGTGCACGCCGCCGATGAACGCTCCCGGGCCGCCACCGACCATGCCGAAACGGATGCGCGCGGCACTCATCCGCACGGCTCGACAGGGTTTAGCTTACCTATATAAGTATCTGTTTGCACTATGGTTATATTCAAATAGACGGCCAATTGCCCGCCATGAAAATCCGACCCGCGAGGATACTCTATCGCTATCCCGCACTCCCACCCGCAATGAACGCACGACGCCAGAGGGCGACGGTTTCGACGTGCTCGGTGAAGGGCATGAGATTGAATGCCGTCAACTCCGTCAACACCAGGCCGCCGGCTGCCTGCAACTGCTGCGCGTCATGCGCGAAGCTTTCCAGGCTACAGCTGACATAGATGAGTTGCGCCGGTGGCTGCTGCGCCAGGTACTGCGTGAGCTGCGGGTCCAGGCCCTTGCGCGGCGGATCGACAATGACGAGGTCGGCGCCGCGCGCGGCATCGCTGGCAGCACCAGCCGCGCCGGGCACCACCCGGATCCTGTTGCGTTGGGCCGCCGTGAGCTGCGCGACCCCCATCTGCAGACCCTCAAGCGAGGCGGGACTTACCTCGTTCAGCGTCAGGGCGCCGGCCTGATCCAGGATCGACAGCCCGATGGCACCGACTCCGGCATAGAATTCCGTGACCCGCGCCCCTGGCGTAATCCGGTCCCGGATATGGCCCACGATCTTCCCGGCCATCTCCAGGTTGCTTTGACCAAAGGCGCCCGGCGGGTAGTACACGTCCGCGCCGCCGAACTCTTCAATCACCGTGGCCGCACCGCAGTGGTGGTGAAACTGACTGCCCAGGATCACATTGTTGGGTTCGGTATTGAAGTTCAACCACAGGCTGTGCAATCGCGATCCCAGTCGCGCGCGAATGAGTTCCAGGCACTGGATCAGAGGCTCGGCGGTTATCGCATTCACGACCAGCACTACCTGCGCCGTCATCGAGCGCCGCTCAATCACCACCTGCAGGTAGCGCGCCCGACCCAGGTGCGCCCGATCCGAGTAGCACGTCACCTGCGCCTGGGCGAGCGCGCCGCGCACGACGCCCGCCACTTCGTTGATCAGCGGATGGTGCACCCGGCAGTTCGGAATGTGCACGACGTGGTGGCTGCCGGCTTCGAACAATCCAATTTTCGGCGCGCCGCGCCGGCCCCGTATGGCCAGGCGCGCACGGTGCCTGAAACCGAACAACTCGCCGGAGTGTTCGGCAACCGCGGGCAGGCCATGGGCATGCGCCAAATCCCGCAGCGTTTCGCGTGGCGCGCGGGCAACGCCCTGGGCGCCGAAGCGCGGGCAGCCGTCGCAGGGCGGCTGGTGCGGACAGGCGCTCAGGCTCATGTGCCGACTGGGGGCTGAATCATCCGCCAAGTT
>Ga0302313_10001048_pt1 | contig 22023 bp, 18 predicted proteins | sample III_Palsa_N2_2_FD_200454 | JGI IMG/M metagenome (GOLD analysis project Ga0302313, IMG submission 200454) | Peat permafrost microbial communities from Stordalen Mire near Abisko, Sweden - III_Palsa_N2_2 | ecosystem: Environmental > Terrestrial > Soil > Palsa > Peat permafrost | place: Sweden...
CACCAAAACCCGCGCCGTCGCCGCCTTCCACGCCGGCTGGCGCGGCACCCTGGCCCGCGTCGTCGAGCGCGGCGTCGGAACCATGCAGCTCAAATACGGCTCCCGCCCCAAAGATCTCGTAGCCGCCATCGGTCCATCCATCGGACACTGCTGCTTCGCCGTAGGCGAAGAGGTTCGCTTCGAGTTCGAAAGCCAGTTTGCCTACGCGCCCACCCTCTTCTCCGAGGTCTACGACTCCGACCCCATCAGGGAAAAGTACCCGCTCCTGTTCCTCACCGCTCGCGCCCCCGGCCACTCCAACATCGGCCCCCAGATTCATCTCGACCTCGTAGAAGCCAACCGCCGGCAGCTTTTGGACGCCGGCCTCTCCAAGTCCCGCATCAGCGTAGTGAGCGAGTGCACCGCCTGCACCCGGCTCAAAGACGGCCGCCGCAAGTACTTCTCCCACCGCGCCGAAGACGGCTACACCGGCAGAATGTTGAGTGTCATCGGAACCAAGCCCTAGGCGCTACTTCTTGCAAAGCTCCTCAAACATAGCCTCGCGATTATCCAGCGCAAACTGGTCGATCGTGCCCAACCCCTGCTGGTAGAACCAGAACGCCCCTGCTGCAAACGCCAGAAACAACGGCAGCAGCGCCCACAGGGCATGCAGGTACGTCGCGAGGATCAGCAACCCTCCCCCAATAGCCGCAGACCCCACCAGCGTCCCCAGGCTGATCAGCGCACTAAGCGATGAAGCCTGTTTTGACGCCGTGCGCCCCAGATCGATCTTCTTCGGCGCCGTCACCGACCGCCGATTGCCCAACGTCGTAGTCAACAACAACGTCGCCGCCGCCCACAACACCGCAACCCCAAGCATCAGCGGTGTTGGCGGAACGGCAACATAGCTGATAATCCCAAACACCGCCGCAATCTCAACAAAAGCAAGCGCGAAGCTCACCAGGTTCTTCGCCAGAAAAACATCCCGAAACCGCACCGGCGCCATGAAATAAAACTGCACCCCCGCGCCTTCCAACCCAAAAGAGTTGAACGACATCGGCGCAATCCCCATCAGCGAATAAGCCAGCGCCGCCGGAAAGATCCACGCCGCATTGCCGCGCGTCGCGATCTTGCCCGCAAAGAGAAACACAAACACCACCGGCGCGATCAGTCCATAAAAGATCCCCGTATTCCGCCGCACATGCAGAATCTCCTTGCCCATCACCGCCGCCAGCGCCGAAGGCAGCGCGAACCCGCCGGCCCGCTCCGGCGCAGCGACAATCACCGGCGCCACCGCCACCGGCTTCACCTTCGCCGAAACCCCATTCGCCGCATCGCTAAGATTCTCCCCCCGAAACTCAACACTCATCCGCCACGCAAACACCGCAAAAAACACCGCCCCAATCAGCGCACATCCCGCAGTAAACCCCACGAACCCAAACACGCGCCCCTGGCTCGCCGCCACCATCGCCCTGCTGACAAGCCCCGGCGGCAATGGCCCAATGAAAGGCTGCGCCCGATGATAAAAACTCACAGTGTTGTTAATCCCCTGCATCGGAACGCCCGACGCGTGATGGTGCTGATACGCCGGGTTGAACGTAAAGTTCGCCCACTGAATCCCCATCGACCCCACAAAGATCAACGCCGTAAATATCTCTCTCGCCCGTCGCGTCGATAGCCACCGGTCGATCCAAGCAAACATCATCCGCGTGAACAGCGCATTCACCACCGCGAACACCGTCAGGCTAACCAGCGCATAAAACCACAGTGAAGGCACCGCAATCGCCACGCCAGCAACCACAGCAAACGACAGCAATCCCACCAGAATATTTGCCGGCGAAAGCAGCCCAAAGAACAGCCGTATCGCCACATAGTTCCACATCCGCAGCGGGAACCGAATCAACTGTGTCGGATCAAACACCGTCCCCGGCTGCCCCATCTGGATATTCGCCAGCTGGCACAGCGCAAACACGCCCCAAAGCACCAGGTCGATCTTGTCCAGATGCCCTGAGCTAGCCGCAAAATAGCTCATCGACCCGGCAAACGCCATCATCCCAATCGCGAAGCAGCCAAACACCAGGTACACCAGGATGCTCCCAATCAGCTCCCCCGCGCCACCCTTCTTCTTGAACTGGTTTACCAGGATCCGCCACCGCAGCCGCGCGATCGCGCCATACTGCGCCCGCGTCTGCGCCGCCGTCCATCCGGCCTCCAACCCTAGCCCAGCCACGGAAGCTCCTGTTCCGGGTTCGTCATCCCAGACTCACCGCCCACAATATTCAGGAAGATCTGCTCCAGCGTAAGCCGCGCACTTGGGTCGACATCCACCCCCGGCGTCAGCCTCGCCTGCACTCCCGCCCTTAGCTCATCCAGAGACCCATTCGCCACAATGTGCCCCTTATGAATGATCGCGATATGCGAGCACAGCCGCTCCACAATCTCCAGCACATGCGACGTCAGAAAGATCGTCGCCCCACGCGCGATCATCCCCTGCAGCATATTCTTCAGCGTCCCCGCCGCAATCGCGTCCACGCCCTCAAACGGCTCATCGAGAAACAGCACCTTCGGCCCATGTATCACCGCCGCCGCCAGCGCCAGCTTCTTGCCCATCCCATGCGAGTAGTCCGCGATCAGCTTCTTCTGCTCATTCGCCAGCCCCATAAACTCCAGCAGCTCCGCGGTCCGCTGCGTCGTCGTCGCCTTATCGAGCCCATACATCCGCCCCACAAAGTGCAGATACTCCGTCGCCGTCAGCTTACCGAACAGCGCCATCCCCTCCGGCACCACGCCGATATGGCGCTTCACCTCAACCGGGTTCGCGATAAGGTCCTGCCCCAGAATCTGAATGGTCCCACCACTCGGCTCCAGCAGACCCGTCAGCATCTTGATGGTTGTAGATTTCCCCGCACCATTCGGTCCGAGAAACCCAAAAAACTGTCCCGCCTCCACCGAAAGATCGATCCGGTCGACGGCAGTAAAACCGCTAAAGCTGCGGCTAAGATTGTTGGCGACAATGGCTGGCGGCATGATGCAGAGTGTAACCGAAGGACGCCATTACAGCGACTTATGCTGCCGAATCTTCTTATCGAGCCTCGCAAAAAGATCGCCCAGATCAATCGCAATGGACGTCCCCGGAACGCTCAGGCCGTTGTCACCAGCCGGCTGCAAGCCCGTCACACCATAGGTATAAGCCGTCCGCTTGATGGGGTCGATCAGCCAAATATTCGGCACTCCCATCGCGAAGTAGTCTGCCAGCACATGCGTCGCTCTCGGCTGGCGATCTTCAGGTGAAAGAATCTCGATGCAGATCAGTGGCGGCGTAGTCGCAACCTCTTCATGCGGGGCATCGGCCCGAAGCACCGCAACGTCGCACACACGAACGCGGTTGGAAACAATACGGATCCGCTGTTCGATAACGGCATCGGTCTTCCAGCTATCTTCATGCAGCGCAAACAGCAGATAAATCAAGCCCTGGATAGTGCTGTGCGAGTACTCCCCCACGTTCCGTTCCTCTATCTCGCCATCAACAAAGTCGACGTCGGGCTTATAGCCCGTATGGAGGTACTCTTCGATGGAGAGCAACGGAGGTGCAGTCGCCATAAGGAACCCTCACTAATAATTACGCTCTAGCTTTCTCGCGTGCCACCAATCTGGGTGCCCTGCCCTTTGCGCCTTTTGCAAACGGTGGGGTATCGCGAAGCGACCGCTCTCCCACCACGCAGCACAAATCAACAAAGCCACGCCCGGGAAGGCCGTCCAACCTACATCGCCGGCGGATGGTGCGGATCAACCTTGTGCCCCGAATCCTCACCCGGATTCACCAGGTCACGAAGCTCTTTACTCGGCTTGAAATAAGGCACACGCTTGGCAGGAACCTCAACCGAGGCTCCCGTCTTCGGGTTGCGCCCCGTCCGGGGCTTGCGCTGGCGGGTGCGGAAGCTTCCAAATCCACGCACCTCGACCTTGTCGTCGGCCTTCAGCGCACCGATGACCGAATCGAAGAGGGTATCGACGATCACCTCGCCGTCGCGGCGGGTGAGGTCTCCAAGGGCGGTCACGTGATCGACGAGTTCGGCTTTCGTCATAGTTTTATGGCTCCGGTGTTCCAAAGTGCCAGGCAACGAACCGAGAGACAACGTATTCTTCCCAGCGGTTTCAGTCTATGTCATTTCACGGCACAAATGCCGTAAGTCGGTAAGAAACGCGGGCCCAAATACCGTTCGCAACCCATACAGACGTAACGGGATACTGACATAGACGTCGGACAGCGCGAAAAAGTTGGCGCATCCATCGGTTTCTGCCAAACAGCCAATTGAAATCTGCCAGCCAGCGCCAAAAGGCAAACCGGACCCGGCATCCACTGCACGGCCCGGCACTTGTTTCTTACTTCCTACTTCCTACTCCCTGCCTTACGGCTTCGAGGCAGCGTTGCTGTACGGCGCCACAAGGCTCGCCACAATCGGCGTCACAACCGGAGTCGCTGCGCCAACCAACTCTGTCACGCTACTGCTGCCGGGGCTGGTAACCCATACATTCCCCGAGCCGTCGATCGCAATGCCCTTGGCGCCAAGCACAACCCCTGAGCTGCTTCCGTAGCCTTTGCTCCCGCTCAGCGCAACACCGGCGCTGGTGAACGCCGAAACGCCCGCGCCGCCTGCATTGGCAATCCACACGCTGCCTGCACCGTCCAGCGCGATCGCCGATCCGTTAGCCAGCCCGCCGCCGCTGTACACGCCGCTGCCGCCGCCGGAGATCAGAGTCCCGCTGTCGTTCAGCTCAAACAGGTTATTCGAGTCATTCACCGCCCATATCGCATTCCCGGGACCAGTCGCCACAGCAAGCGTATCCTTCTCCGCCGGGCTTGTTCCGTAAGGAGTCGTGTTCGCACGGACACCTTCCGCCGAAAATTCGAACACGCCGCCCGTCGTGGCGTTGTTGGCATAAAACGCATTACCGCCGGTATCAGTAGTCACTGAGTAGGCCGCCGTCCGGTTCGGCATGGCGAAGCCATTGTCGCTGGTTAGGTCGGCGCCGCCGCCGGAAAATTCCACCACGGGGCCACTCTGCGAAGCCGTCCACACATTGCCCGAAGGATCAATCGCCACAGAGAGAGGGATATTGGAGAACCCATCGCTCGTGTAACCCGCCGTCGCCGTGCCAAAGCTGCCGCTTGAGGACATCTTGAATACGGAATAGGAGGCATCCGCAAACCACACATTGTCTGAAGCATCGATAGCCAGGCCGCTCGGCCCCTCAATATTCATATTCGACGCCCCATAACTGGTCACCGTACCCGAAGAACTGATCTTCGTCACTGGCGCTCCGCTTGTGGGGAAGTGATTGTTGCTAACCCAGGCATTGCCTCCATTGTCGATGGCGACGCTGAAAGGCCCCGAAATGCTTGCATCTGTGAAGCTGATTTCCACGCTCAAATCATTGGGCGCGCTGGTATAGTTCGGCAGCCAAGGCACCACGGTACCCTGCACCCCGAAGATCGTGCTGACCGCATTGCTTGGAAAGTGCGCGATATTGATCGCCGCCGTCGCCGTATCGGTCGGCGCGGTTCCGCTCGCTCCGCCGCTCAGCGCATGGCTCAAAAGTGGCGAACACGTAAGCGACGTGGGCCCGGTCGAGTTCACGCACGCAGCCAGTATGTTCGCCAGCGTGTTGATCTGTTGCTGCGGCACGGTACCCGACCCGCTCACCGTCTTGGTGTTGGCTACTGCCTGCGGGCCCGCCGAGATGTTGTAAAGATTAGCCGCATTATTGAACGCATTCGTCAGCCCCTGCTTGCTCAGCTCCGTGCTGTTTGAGGCAACGTGCAGCGCATCGCTCGCGAACCCGGCCATGGAATAAGCCGCCGCAACCGTCGAAATCTCGTTCAAATTCACCCCACCGGCGCCAATCGCCGAAAAATTCCCGCCTGCCTCGCAGACCCCAAGCACCGACATCATGCCCGCGGCAGAGTTTGCACCCGCATTGGGGCCCGTGACCGGGTTCCCCGGGTTACCGCCCAGCGCGTACAGGTAAACCACCTGTCCCACGGTGCAGTTGTACTCCGCGGAGACCACATTCAGAGCTCCCACAGCACTCGTGGCGATGTAGTAATAGCCGTTCGTAGGCCCGCCGCTCGTATCCAGCACCGTCTGCGAGGTCGAGCCGGTATACGGCAGAAACAGGGAATCGGAAGCATGGCCATAACCTGTAGTATCGGCTGCCAGCAAATAGACATGCGCCCCAGCCACAGGCTGGCGTCCACCCATAACGGTCGCGGAAAACGGCTGACCCGCCACAACCTCCGTAGTCGGCGTCAAATCTGGAGAAAAACTGGCCGAACAACCGGTAAGCAAAGTCGCTAATGGGAGAAGAGAGAGAAGTGCAAGCTTTTTCATTGCGGTCCTTATGCCACACACGGCAGCTGATATCTGCTGAGGTGACGTGTCGTTTCCGTGGGTTACTGCTCGTAGGATAACCGCATTAGGTAACAAAAGCTAACTCTTAAGTATGCTGAAAAGCCATATTTGCTAAGGGCAAAACTTCAAGGGGCGGCGAAATCCGTTGGCGAAATCCGTTTTTGTTAAGGGCCCGCCTTCAGCCTTGGGGCTACCAGCCGAAGTACGCCTTGAGATCGCCATAGCCCTCGAACGAACACCCCCCACAAACTTTTGAGTCGAAATGCCAATTCCAAAGCGTCTAATGGGTGGCGTATCATAAGCCGGTTTCCTGTGTCTTGGCCCTATCTGTCATAAAGGAAAGAGCGATGGAACGGGGTGGCGCCATGGAAAGGCCGTGTCAAGATATGTCACATCCTGCATTAAGCATCGTTATCCCGGCATACAACGAGTGTGCGCGAATCGAAGGCGCGCTCGAACGTGTGATGCGTTGCATCGAAGATCGCGGCTGGGATGCCGAAGTGATTGTCATTGACGATGGCTCAAACGATTCCACCGTAGACGTCGTGCAGCACTGGATGGCCCTCTACGAACGCTTGCACCTGGTAAAAAACGACGGAAACCGTGGCAAGGGATACTCCGTCCGCAACGGCCTCCTGCAGGCCGCAGGCGATATCGTCATGTTCACCGACGCCGACCTCTCCGCCCCCATCGAAGAAGCCGAGCGCCTGTTCGCCGCCCTCGACGCCGGTGCAGACGTGGCCATTGGCTCCCGCTGGCTCGATAAGCAGAAGCAGACCGTCCATCAGCCTCTCTATCGCCGGTTCTTCGGTCGATGTTTCAACAAGGTAACCCGGCTCGTCATCGGCCTGCCCTTTCAGGACACCCAGTGCGGCTTCAAGGCCTTCAAACGCGAGGCTGCTCAGACCATCTTCCGCCTCCAGACCATCGAACGCTGGGGCTTTGACCCCGAAATTCTCTTCATCGCCCGCAAGCTCAAGTACCGCATCGTTGAAGTCCCCGTCACCTGGGGCCATGACGAACGCAGCCGTATGAGCTACCTAAAGGACGGCATGAAGATGCTCGAAGAGATGGCCCAGATCCGCACCAACTCCATCCGCGGACGCTACGACGAAGCCATCGCCGCCATGAAAGACACCAGCCACATGGTCACCCCCCAGGTAGACCGCCCCGAAACCATAGAGCACGTAGAAGCCCGCTAGGGCACCCCACCTCTGTCATTTCGACCGAAGCGCAGCGCAGTGGAGAAACCCCCGCATTTGCATTTGCGGTTGCTCTTGCCTTTGTCGTTGCTCTTACTTTTGCTTAGCGCCAACGGCGCGGCCATATCCCAGCCCAGGGCAACGCCCTGGGTTATTCTGAACACCCACCCCCAAAAACCTCCCCATCCCCCTTCGTGCGAAAATGAGCGAGCATCGATTCCGAGGTGAACAGGGTTGTTACGGGCACTTTTTATCGCGCTTTCCTCCAATAGGGCCTTCCGCGCCTTCGCGGAGCGCTCCTCCATCGGCAGAAGAGTCTCGCGCCGCTTCGTCGCCGGAATGACAGTGGAAGCAGCCATCGCCACCGCGGAGCGCCTGAACGCCGAAGGGATCGCAGCCACGCTCGACTCGCTCGGCGAGAGCGTCCTGCAGGTCTCCCAGGCGGAAGAAAGCGCCGCCATCTACCACCACATCCTCGATGAGATCGCCGCCCGCAAGCTCAACGCCAACGTCAGCGTAAAGCTCACCCAGATGGGCATGGACATCGGCGGCCATGGCGCCGGCCCCGAGCTAGCTGAGCGCATCGTCGGCGAAATGGTCGAACACGCCGCCACCATCAACAGTTTCGTCCGCATCGACATGGAGGGTTCCGACTACACCGAAGCCACCATCGCTATCACCGAGCGCCTGCACAAAACCTGGCCCGGGGTCGTCGGCACAGTTCTCCAGGCCTATCTCTACAGAACAGAACAGGACGCACATCGCCTCCTGAGCCAGGGCATCCGCATCCGCCTCTGCAAGGGCGCCTACAAGGAGCCATCGGACATAGCCTTCCCCGCCAAGTCCGACGTCGACGCCAACTACATCAAGATCATGCGCCAGCTAGTCACCAGCGGCGTCTTCTGCGGCATAGCCACCCACGACGACGCCATCGTCGACAACCTGCGAAACTTCGTCACTACCTCAGGCCTCGACAAATCCGCCTTCGAGTTCCAGATGCTCTACGGAGTCCGCCGCGACCTGCAGCGCACCCTCGTCGCCGAAGGCTTCGGCGTTCGGGTCTACGTCCCCTTCGGCACGGAGTGGTACCCCTACTTCATGCGCCGCCTCGCCGAGCGCCCAGCCAACGTCCTCTTCCTGGCCAAAAACTTCTTCAAAAACTGACCTACCCACCGTGCGCTAATCGCACCGTGAAAATCACATCACTCACCGTAGAAATGACTGCGTCCACCGTGCCAGCGACCGTGAAACAACCGTCGTTATTGAGCTTTTTGATCCAGAGGCTGGGCCGCCGCATCGTACGGTGGCGGCATCAACGGTTCCACCTGCAACAGACTGTTAAGACTGGCCCGCTGCGCATCCGTTAAGTGATTGAAACGATCGGAGTTAAGCACCGCCTGACGCTGCGCCGGAGCCAACTCTCTCAGCCCCCGAAACGTCCTCGCCACATACCGTCTCTGATCCGGCGGCAAAGCCCCCAACTGCCTCATAGCCGCATCCACCTGCCCCCGTTGCGCAGGCGTAAGTCGTTCCATTGCTTCATTATGGTCAAGCAATCGCGCCCGTTGCAGCGGAGTCATCGCGTCCAACTGCGCCAGCCGCTCCAAAAACCGCTGCTGCGTCTGTACCGGTAACTCCTTGAAACCAGGCTCGTTCTCCAACGCCTTCTGCTGTTGCTCCGGCGTCAAACTACTATGCCGGTTCAACCACTCCTCCAGATGAACCCCATTAGGCTTAACCGCCGGCCGCGCCTTGCGCTCAACAGGCACACCACCCGCGCCAGGCTGTGGCGGAGCCATCTGCGCTGAGAACGCATGCATAGGTGTGGGAGCGAACAACAACGCCGCGCTTAGGGGCAGCCCTAAAACCGCCGCCAACACTCGAATTGGGAAGAAGCGATGCATGGATTGATACAACGGAGCCATTCCATCTAAAGACAAAGCATTCAGTATTTTCGAGTCGTTCCCCATCATACAGAAAGCCGCCTGGAACGGCGGCTTTCTAACTTGAGAAGCAACAGCGTATGTTGCAGAAGACACAAGCTCCTACGTCGTAGGAGGCGCGTCTCCATCCTCTGAGCCGGAGGTATCCAGGAGCTGATTCATCTGTTGCTCGGCTTGAATATTGTTATCCAGCACCCGCAAATCGTTCACCGTTGCAGAAGTAGCCGGAGCCTCGGGAATCTGGTGGATACCCCGCATCTGGAAGAACGTTCCACCACCGCCGATCACCAGTATCAGCGCCAGTGCACACGCAATAGCCGGCTGAAACCCGCGTCCGGTGCTGAAAGTCAGATAGGAGCGCATCCGTTCCCACAGGCTCTCCGGTCCAGCTGCCTGGGCCTCGCGCAGACGCGCATGCAGCTTGGAGTCAAAATAAAGGGAGGGTTCAGGAGCAGCATACTCATCGAGCAAAGCAAAGGTAGCTATCAGCTCCATCACCTCATCGCGGCAATTCTCGCAGGCCTCAAGATGTCCGGCCAACGCAGGATGCGTCGCCGCATAATCCTGATCCAGCAGAATATCCGGCAGGTGCGTCCGGCACGTCTTGCAATCGAATTTGATTTCAGCGTTCATTTCATTCCCCAATTCGGGTTGTAATTCTGATCTTCAGTTTCGGCCACCCTTGTATCGTTCGACGATGTACCTCGCCTATTCGTTCCAAATGGCTAAATAAAATCCTTAAGTTTCTCGCGCAACGTCTGATAGGCGCGGAATAGCAACGATTTGGTAGCAGACTCGGAAAGCTTCAGCACCTCGCCGATCTGCTTGTAGTCCATACCCTCGTACTTATGCATCAATACGGCAGTCTGTTGCCGCTCGGGCAGTGCCATCACATGCCGGCGAATGGCGTTCATGCGCTCCCGACGCAGGATGTTGGCCTCCGCAGAGGGCGTCAAATCGGCCACATCGGGCGTCGTCCCGGTCTCGGAGTCCGGCTCGTCCAGATAGATCGTCGAAGCCATGCGCTCATGCCGTGTATCTCTCGCATGGTTGACGCCGAGATTGGTAGCAATCCGATAAAGCCAGGTGCTGAAACGAGCCTCAGCGCGATACGTCTCGCGCGAACGGTAGATGCGGAGGAAAACCTCCTGGGCCAACTCCTCCGCCACGGCCTGATTACGCACCATGCGAAACATAAAGTGGATGATCGGCTTGCGATACTTCGCCAGCAGAACATCGAAGGCAGCCATATTGCCGGACCGCAGCTCCAACATCACTTCGGCATCTGACAGCTCGGAGAAATCTCCGCGAGCCATAGCCGCCGCCCGGGCACGAATCTGTTCCGGCGTCAGCGGCTCTGCACCCACCGGACGGTCAATGGGCAGGTTTACTTCAGGTGTTGTCGCCGCATCAAGCAATCCGGGATGGAAGACCATGGTTCCCATATCCTCCGAAACCCCAATTTCCGCCTCAGGTTGCGGCGGTTCGTCCAGATCCTCGGGAATTTCTGGGTCCAATGGCTCTACAGCATCGCCGGCCTCGTCCTCAGGACGGGCGCCGGCGGGCGGGTTGACCGGTGCTGAGGGCCGCTTCATTAGAGGCTAATTGTACCTTTTGCCTCAGGTAGTTGGGCAAAACTACCCACAGGGTTGGAGAGCCGGTTGTCAGGATGGTATTCTGGATCTTCAGCACACCCTTGCGTCTCTCGCAGGGCGATGGGCGCATAACTCAGCGGTAGAGTGCCACCTTCACACGGTGGAAGTCGTAGGTTCGAATCCTGCTGTGCCCACCAATTCTCAACAACTTAGCAGACGCCCCGCCTCCGGGTCATGTTGCGTTCCTCGCAACTACATTCCGCTGTGTCTTCTCTCCGCTCTCATGGCGGTTTCAGCAGGTTGATCCCCGCTTCTTGCTACTTGCGCCAGGAAGTCGTAACGTCATCGTGACGAAATGGGACCGTCGCCTTCACCGTGAACACGGGGCGTGCTCAATAGAACAACAGCAACCCGAAGGAGTGTGCAGTGATAGACAATTCTGGCCGGCGCGATCTTATGAAGGGGCTGGCCGCCTTTGCGGCAATGGCAGCCATGTCCAGTGGCTCTGCAAGCGCAGCTGAAGCGAGCGAACCCACTCTCAATCATTCGTTACTATTTCCCTACGACAAGCTGCCAGTCAATCCATCTTCAAACGGCGGTTCCAGCCGCGCTGTCGTGCACGGTACCTTGGCCACGGGCGAGTTCGTCGAAGTACATGAGACCATGCTTCCTCCCGGACAGATGCCGCATCCGCCCCATCGCCACACCCACTCCGAGTTCGTCCTCATTCGTAATGGCAAAGTAGAGGTAGACAGCGACGGACAGGTAGGCACCATCGAAGCAGGCGGCGTCATCTTCACCGCATCCGGCGTCCTGCACAGCCTCAAGAACATCGGCGACACGCCGGCCAACTACTTCGTAGTTGCAGTCGGCATCCAGAAAATGCTCCCCTAATGCGCCGTCTCGCCGGTTTGCTCACGAGAGGTGAGCAAGCCGGCGATAGCCATCGCAGCCGCGGCCACAAAAGGAGCGGCAAGTCCCGCCCGCAACGACCCGGAAGCTGTCGAAAGCAACCCCGTCATCAGCGGCAGCGAAGCCGCGCCGAGCCCCGCCAGTACATAGGTTTTGTTGCCGCTGTCGTACTTGTAAACAAGCGATAGCAATAAGGGATACATCGGCCCCGCAGTGAACCCCACAACAAACGCGGCCATCAGGGTCAGGCCGCTCTGGTGGGCAACAAGCAGCGTGCCCACGGCCGCAGCCATCGCCGCCAGGTTCCACGTAAGCAGAAACCTCCTGGAAGCGCGGCCGATTCGTGCACTGGAGTGCAGCAGCCGGCTCACAAGCAATCCAGCCCAGAAGCACGTAGGCGCGCCGATAGTCACTCCAAGTGTATGGCCGCTTCTCTGCGAAAACGTCGCCAGCCAGCCGCCGCACGAACTCTCAACCCCCGTCGAGCAGAAGACCATCACCAGCAACGCCACCGGCGCAGCCAGAACACCCCACCGGGTCGGCGCCTGTTGCGACTGCACTGGCGCGGGCGGCTCTCGCTCAAAGACCATCATCCAAAGGCTGAACACCGCAAACCCCGCCGCAAGCGCAACCAACACATGCTGGTCGTGCAGCCCGTTGCCTATGCCGTCGTGCAATATCAGCCATGGCCCAGCACAGGCGCCGATAGCCCAGATCAAATTCAGCCGCGTCAACTCGGCAGCGCAGTCATCCGACCACCGACGCGACTGCAGCAGGCTGATCGAGGTCATCACAACCCCCAACCCGAATCCATAGACCAGAATCGCCGCATAAGCCGTAACATGCGAGGCAAACGGCAGCATCGCGGCGCCCAGTGCAACACAAACCGACCCACGCACGATCGAACTCTTCAGACTTCCACGAGAAAGCAACGCGCCAACCGTACACCCCACAAAGAACAGAAACAGCAAAATTCCAGCCTGCGAATCCTGCAGCGACCAATGCACCAGCAGCCAGGGCATAAGCGCTCCCGGCAGCGCGACAGACACACCCGTAGCCGCAAAGCCGGCGTAAAGAATAACCCGATTGCAGGCCGCGAGCCCACGACCTGTTGGAATTGTCACCGATTGCGTCATGCTGGCTTTGAACCCCTCTTCTTAGGACCGTAACTACTTCGCAGCCATGCGCAACGCGCCATCCAGCCGAATTGTCTCCCCATTCAACATAGTAAGACCACAGATCGTCGCAACAAGCTCCGCAAACTCTTCCGGCCGTCCCAGCCGCGCAGGAAACGGCACAGACTGCGCCAGCGAATCCTGCACCGTCTGCGAAAACCCCGCCATCATTGGTGTCATAAACAGCCCCGGCGCAATCGCCACAACACGTATACCGCTCCGCGCAAGCTCACGCGCCGCCGGCAACGTCAGCCCTACGACGCCCGCCTTCGACGCCGCATAAGCTGCCTGCCCAATCTGCCCCTCATACGCCGCAACAGACGCAGTATTGATAATCACGCCGCGCTCCCCATCCGCCATCGGCTCGTTGTTCGACATCGCAACCGCCGCCAGCCGCAACATATTGAACGTCCCAATCAAGTTGATAGAAATCGCCCGTGTAAAGCTCTCCAGCGAGTGCGGCCCGTTCTTTCCCGCAACCCGCTCGCTCGGTGCAACACCCGCGCAGTTCACCAGCCCATGCAACGCCCCAAACTTCGTCTGCGCCGCCTCAATCGCCCGCAAGCCATCGGCCTCCTGTGTAACATCCGTCGAAACAAACAAGGCTCTATCGCCCAACTCCTCAGCAAGGCTGCTCCCCGCAGCATTCACGTCGGCAAGAACCACGTGGCCCCCACGCCCCACGAACATCCTGGCCGTCGCCGCACCCAATCCCGACGCCCCGCCAGTAACAACAAATGTCTTGCCCTCAATCTTCATCGTGTCCCCTCATCCTTTCCAATATCTTCCGTCGGAGTCTTCGCAGCCGCCTTAGGCGCCCACTTCTTCCGCTCCGCCTTCACAACAGGCACAGCAACTGGCGCCGCAGCCTCAACTTCACGAACCTCCTCAACCATCGCAACTGGCGAAGCACTCTCCATCACTCCACTCTCCATCACAGCCGCAACAACCTGCGTCGGCTGCGCCACAACCACCTCACCCAAACCCTTCGCCCGCTGTACACCCTCCAACAGCAACTCCGCCACATCCTTAATCGCAATCGTCGAATCCTGCCCCGCCGCCGGCGTGCTCTGCAACATGCTCTTGCAGAAAGGACATCCCACCGCCAGCACCTTCTCCTGCGTTGCCGGCGCGAGCGTCTTCTGCACCTCCCTAAATCTGTTCTCAGAGATCCGCTCGCTACCCGCCTCTTCTTCCTTCCAGAACTGCGCCCCACCCGCTCCACAACAGAACGCGTTGTTCTTCGCGCGCTCAAGCTCCACCGTATGGTTTGAAAGAATATTCAGAATCGCCCGTGGCTGCTCATACGATCCACGATGCCGCCCCAGGTAGCACGGATCATGAAACGTAATCGCCGCATCACCAGCGGCAGGCTTCAGCCTCTCTTCAGTCAGCAGCTTCTCCAGATACTCCGTATGGTGCATCACCGTAAAGTTCCCGCCCAGTTGCGGATACTCCACATCAATCGTGTTCACGCAGTGAGGACAGCTCGCCAGCACCAGCTTCGGCCGCACCTCATTCAATGTCTCAATCGCATCCTTCGCCAGTTGCTGATACAGCAGCTCATTGCCAGCTCGCCGCGCACTATCCCCGGTACAGCCTTCACGCTTGCCCAGCACCGCGAAGTTCACCTTCGCCTCCGTCAGCAACTGCACCACGGCCCGTCCTGTCTTCTGCGCGCCCGCATCATAGCTCGCCGCGCACCCCACCCAATAAAGAACATCGGGATCAGGCACCTCCTCAATCGTCGGCACATGCAGCCCGTCAGCCCAATCCATGCGCTTTTCACGCGCCATCCCCCACGGATTGCTCTGCCGCTCCATCCCCCGAAACGCGCTCTGTAGCGGTGCAGGGAACTCGCCTTCCAGCATCACCTGGTTGCGGCGAATGTCCACAATATCCAGCATCGGCTCATTCTGCGTCGGACAGACCTCCACGCAAGCCCCACACGTCGTGCAGGCCCATACAGACTCCGCCGAAATCACCGCCTCCAGCAAGCTCGGCCCATCACTTATACCCGCCTCAAAGCTCGACCCACCCACCGGCGAAAACACACTCGCCTCACTGGCGATCGCATTCAGCGCCATGCGCTTATTAATCTCTATCGCCGCCGGACTCAACGCCTTCCCTGTCCGCGAGGCCGGACAAACATCCTGGCACCGGTTGCACTGGATGCAAGCGTAAGCATCCATCAACCTCGGCCAAGAAAGCTCCGCCAGCCTCCCCGCTCCAAGCTCCGGCTCATCCGCATCCAGGTCGATCTCCACAGCCGGCAACGCGCCGCTCCCTGCCTCGCGTTTGAAGAAGTAGTTCAACGGCGCCATCAGCAGATGCACATGTTTGCTATACGGAAAATAAACAAGAAACAGCAGCACACTTCCCAGCGCACCCCAATAACCAAAGATGCGCCACGCCATCACATGCGGCCCAGCAAACATAGGCGCCAACAAGTTCGAGAACGGCTCACCCTTCGCCGGCCCAACCACAGCAACCCTCGCCGCATTGCCCACCACGCGAGATCCCACATGAAACACGATGAACGCCGATACGATCAGCGAATCACGCGTAATGTAACCCTTCCGCACACTCTCCTGCAGCAGTGTCCGTTCGTTGAAAGCAAAGTCACGCCGTGCCGGCAGCACAAACCGCCGCAGCACCAGCGCCACCACTCCCACAATCGCAAGAACGCCGAAAGCATCCGCCAGTGCTCCATAAACCGTCCTCACCAGCGGCGATAGAAGCAGCGGCAGACGAACGTACCCATCCACCGCATCAATCAGGTTGACCAGCAGATACAGCACGAACGCATAAAAGATCAACCCATGAAAGAAGCTCAACACCGGACGCTTCTTGAACACGCGCTCCTGTGTCAGCGTTGTTCGCAGCGCATACCACGCCCGCGCTGCCGGCCTGTCCGTTCGGCAATCGGCATCGCGTCTCCCCCGCGCTATCCGCAAATAAAGCCGATAGAACCCCCGCGCTCCCAGCGTAATTGTGAGCAGAGCAAAGACCGCAAAGGCAACGCGTTGTCCAACAGGAAGCAAGGAAATCTCCTACCCTAAAAAGATCGACCTGCCGTCATCCCCGAATCTTTTCAAGCAACGCCGGCAATATCCGATCGACATCTCCAACCACGCCATAGTCCGCAATTTTGAAGATCGGCGCATCCGCATCCTTATTGATCGCAATTATCACCTTGCTCTTGTTCATCCCGGAAAGATGCTGCGTTGCCCCCGAGATTCCCACCGCGATATAAACCTTCGGCTGCACCGTCTTTCCCGTCTGTCCCACCTGCTCGGTATACGGTCTCCATCCCGCATCCACAACCGCTCGCGTCGCTCCCATCGCCGCACCAAGCGCCTCAGCCAGCGGCACAAGCAACCGCTCAAACCCTTCAGCACTCCCCAACCCACGCCCGCCAGCAACCACAATGTCCGCCTCCGTCAGCGACACCGCACTTGATGCATCCACCCGTTCCTCAAAGGTCTTCACTCGACTCGCCGCAACACTCTGCTCCACCTCAAATTGCTCCCCCGGCGTCTCACAAGTCGCAGCCGCAGCAAAGATCCCCGGCTTCACCGTAACCACCACAACCGGCGCCTCAGCCATCAGCGTCTCCGTCGCCCTCGCAAGAAAGCTATACCGCTGCGCCGAAATACTTCCGCCATCACGCGACAGGCTGATCACATCCTCCAGCAGCGGCGCATTCAAACGCACCGCAACCCGCGGGCTGTACTCCCGCCCACTCCGCGAAGCCGCAATCAGCACAAGCCACGCCTCACCCTCCGCCGCCACGTTAGCAAGCGCCTCGCTCCAAACCTCCGGGCTGTACCTCGCAAACGCGGCGTCGTCTACAACCAGCACCTGGTCCGCAATCCCCGCTGCCTCTGCCGCCACAGCATCCACGCCGCTGCCGAGCACCAGCACTCCCACAGTGTCCTCGCTACCCACCTGCCGAGCCGCCGACACCAACTCATACGTCGCCTTGCTCAACCGCCCCTTCGCATAACTCGCGACAACCAGAATCATGCCACCACCTTCAATTCCGTCCGCAGTATCCCCGCCAGTTTCGCCGCCGCTCCTTCAGGGTCATCGCCCGCCACCGTAATCTCCTGCAGCCTCTTGCGGCTCTGAATCTCGGTCTTCACCACCCGCACCATCGGCACCACGCCATAGGCCTCCAGCGTCTCCGTTCGCAACTCCTTCTTCCTCGCCTTCATCAGGTTCGGCAGAGTAGGAAACCGAGGCTCATTCAATCCCTGCTGCGTCGTCACAACCGCCGGTAGCGCAACCGTAAACCCTTCACTGCCCTCATCCAGATCGTGCCTTCCTGTCAGCGAGCCATCCTTCAATGCCAACTCATTCGTCCACGTAAGCTGCGGCCATCCCAGCCGCTCGGCCGCCGCCGCCCCCAGCGCCTCGCTATCCCAATCTGTCTGCCGCCCGCCGCACAGTACCAACTCCACCCCCTCCGCCACCGCGATCTTCGCCACCACCCCGCTGAGCGCCACCGGATCAAGCACCAAATCCGTCTTCACATGGATTGCCCTGTCAGCCCCCATCGCCAGCGCCCCACGCAGAATCTCCTCATTCGCCGCCCGCCCCACAGCCAGCGCAATCACCTCGATCCCACTCCCCGCCTCGCGCAGCCGCAGCGCCTCTTCCACGCCATACTCATCCATCGTGTCCATCACCAAACGTGTATTACTAAGGTCGATACTGTCGTTGGCCGCCCGAAGGCTGCTCTCAGCATCCGGCACCTGTCGAACCACGGTCAAAACCTTCATGCACTCGTCCCCTTGTTCTTGCCGATCATACTCACAGCTATCGCGCAGGACCGTCAAACCCGTCTTCCACAGCCAGACCTCGCTGGTTCCCGGATGTAAAGTTTGCTGGACACATGCGGACAAGAAATCACCGTAAATTCCTTGCGTAACACCGTAGAATTCACTGACTCTCACCGTCGAAAGCACCGTCAAATCAGGCCTTTTTACATTTGCGAGACAGCCCAACCCACCGTCGGTGATATACCCGTAGAACGGACCCTCCAAAGGAGCATCATGTCGCGATCACGCCGGGATTTCCTCGCAAAAGGCTCACTAACCCTCATGGCAGCCGCTTTAGCTGCCAAAAACGCCCCCGCCCAAACTCCCACTCCCGGCGCTCCGCCAGCCTTCGGTACAGCACCCCCCGTAGGCCCCGCAGTCTCAGTAGAAACCTTCAAAGACGCCCAGAAACTCGTACAAATCGAGATGACCCCTCACGACCTCGCTCAGGCCGCCGGCAACTGGCAGCAAGCCATGGCCCCCGTCTACGAGCGCCGCACCGGCCCCAGAAAACTAGCCATCGAAGAGACCATCTCCCCCGCAACCGTTTGGAATCCTACACTTCCGGGTAAAACCACCGGCCCTGCCACCAACCACTTCATCCCCTCCACCCCCACAACCCAACCTCTTCCCACCAACGAAGTCGACATAGCCTTCGCCCCTGTCTCCCACCTCTCACACTGGATCAAAACCCGCCAAATCACGTCAGAACGCCTCACAAAGATCTATCTCGACCGCCTCCAGCGCTACAACAAGCAGCTAAACTGCGTCATCACCCTCACCTCTGACCACGCCCTCAAGCAGGCCCGGCAAGCCGATTCCGAAATCGCGGCCGGCAAATACCGCGGCCCACTACACGGCATCCCCTGGGGGGCAAAGGACTTACTCGACACCGCCAACATCCCCACCACCTACGGCGCCGAGTTCTACCGCGACCGCATCCCCGCCGAAGACGCCACTGTAACCACCCGCCTTAACGAAGCCGGAGCAGTCCTCGTGGCGAAGCTAAGTCTTGGCGCGCTCGCACTTAACGACATCTGGTTCGGTGGCCAGACCATGAACCCCTGGCTGCTGGAAGAAGGCGCTTCCGGCTCCAGCGCTGGCCCTGGCGCTGCTGTTGCCGCGGGTCTCGTGGGCTTCGCTATCGGCAGCGAAACCCAGGGCAGCATCGTCAGCCCCTCCATGCGCTGTGGCGTAAGTGGCCTGCGTCCAACGTTTGGACGCGTTCCGCGCACTGGGGCCATGACGTTGAGCTGGACCTGCGACAAGCTCGGCGTCATGGCTCGTGGGGTCGAAGACACTGTTTTTGTGCTCCAGGCTATCAGCGGCCCTGATGGGCACGATGTGGCTTGCGTGCCCAGCAAGCTCTCGTTTGACGCTTCGAGGCTTGCTTCAAAGGCTGATTTTTCGAAGCTTCGGGTTGGGTATATCCCGGCCTGGATGAAGGATGCTCCGGCTACGGATGTTGATCGCGCCGCACTGGAAACTTTGAAGAATCTTGGGTTTACGACGGTTGAAGTTTCTCTGCCTGACTGGCCTTACGACTCCTTGAACATCATTCTCTTTGCTGAGGCTGCGGCTGCTTTTGAAGAGCTCACCCTCAATCACAAGGTTGATGAGTTGAAGGCGCAAGTGCCTGATGCCTGGCCTAATACGTTTCGGCAGTCGCGATTTCTTTCGGCTGTGGACTTCGTACAGGCTGATCGTTTGCGGCGCAAGGTTGCGTTGGAGATGGAGCGGGTTTTTGCTGAGGTTGATCTGCTTTTGGTGCCTTCTTTGCGGGATGAGTTCCTTGTTATCACTAACTTCACTGGTCAGCCTTCGTTGACGGTGAGGGCTGGTTTTGTTGAGGTTTCGGAGGCTCGTAGCGATTGGGCTCCCGATCCTGCGAAGCCGCTGCCCAAGTTTTCGCCTGCGCGGCGGGTTCCTCATGGAGTTACGCTGGTTGGCCGGTTGTTTGAAGAGGGGACTGTTGCTGAGGTTGGAATGGTGCTGGAGACGGCGTTTCATGTTGCGGCGGAGCGGCCCAAGGGTTTTGCCTGATTTTGCCAATAAAACACGGTGTTCCCCACGGTGGCCGCTTCATTTTCGACGGTGCCGGGCGCAGAAATTACGGTGGAATTTTCACCGTTACGGTGTCCAGCAAACTTTACATTCAGGAGCTAGCTACTAAGGAACTAGTTCCACGGCACTGGAGGCGCTGAGCTGGTGGATGGCCAACCAGGTCTGCTGGTAGGCGGCGAGGGCGTCGTGAGTGGAGGAGCGAGCGTCGCGGAGGGCGTCAAGGTAGTCGATGAGGGCGATGCCGCCGTGCTCGAAGGCGTACTGGGCGATGGAGAGGACGTCGCGGGACTCGTCGAGGTAGTGGTTGGAGAAGCGGTCGGAGAGGCGTTTGGACTGGGTGTAGTTGACCCAGGCCTGGGCGACGTCGGAGACGACCTGGTTGCGGGCGGCGGTGGCGGTGAGGGCGGCTGCGTCGGCCTGGAAGCGGGCGGTTTGTTTGTTGCCCTGATTGCGGTCGAAGATGCGGAGAGGGACGTTGATGGATGCGCCGAAGGTGTTTTCGGTTCCCGCGCGTTCGTACTCGCCTTCGAGGGTGGGATCGGTGGTGCCGTTGGCGATGGCGAGCCTGGCGTTGGCTTCTGCGGCGGTGACGCCGAAGCGGGCGGCCTGATAGTCGGGACGGTTGGCGAGGGCGGCCTGGGCTAGCTGGTCTTCGGTTTGGGCGATGACGGGCGGAACGACGTCGCCGGTGATGTCGAAGTCGGGTTTGGGTGCGTCGAGGCCCATTAGGGTCTGGAGTTGGGCGCTGGCTTGCTGGAGGGTGACGATGTCGTTGGATTCGTCGGACTCGAAGGAGCCTAGCTGGAGGTCAAGACGCTCGTAGTCCAGCTTGCCGAGATCGCCTGCCTGATAGCGGTCGTTGGCGATGTCCACTTCATGCCGGAAATCTTTGAGGCTGGCGGTGGAGAGCTCGAGGGCCTCTTTTGCGACGAGCATGGAGGTGAAGGCGGTCTTGATGGTGAGGATGGTCTGACGGATGGTGTCTTCGAGCTGGGCCTGCGTTTGAGCGGTGGTGGCGCGGGCTGTGTCGAGGCGATAGCCGCGCTTGTTGCCGCGTTCAAAGAGGCGAGAGACCTGGACGCTGTAGCCGTAGGGCGTGGAAGCGTCGGCCGGCTCGGTGACGTCGGTGCCGTAGACCGTGAGGTAGGGGTTGGCGCGGACGCCGGCCTGGATCTCCTGCGCGCGGACGGCACGGAGGTTGGTTTCGGCAGCGAGAATGGTCGGGTTTCGGGCGCGTGCGGCGTCGAGGATCTGGGCGAGGGTGAGGGCGCCCGGTTTGGAGGTGGGTGGCTTGCGGGGGTCGGGGCCGAGCGAGGCTCCAGCGGCGTAGATCTGGGCCGGGGTTTGGCCGTTGGGCTGGGCTTGCGTGGACTGGCCGGTGGCAGTTGTGGAGTTTGGGGTGGATTGGCCCTGGCCGGCGGCTGCTGCGCCGGGACCACTTGCCCCTGCCGCGGAACCGCCTGCACCGGCAGCGCCACCACCGCCTGCCTGGGCAAAGGCCTGGGGGATCGCAAGCGTAGCTGCGAGGGTGAGAAGAACGGACGATTTGGAGAGAGAGAGTTTCATGGTCAGTTCTCGAATTCCGTGTCCGGCGTGGGCAGCACATCGCCGCTGCGCGCAATCCAGACGTAAAGGCTGGGCAGAAGGAAGATGCCCATCATGAGAGCGCCAACTAGGCCGCCGACGATGACGATGGCGAATGGCCGCTGCGAGTCCGATCCGATGCCATGCGAGAGCGCCGCGGGCAGCAGGCCGAGCGTGGCGACGAGCATGGTCATCATGATGGGACGGAGGCGAATGACGGCGCCTTCGATGGCAGCTTCCTTTACCGGATGGCCGTTGACGCGCATCTGGTTGATGCACTCCAGCATGATGACGCCGGTCTGCACGGAGACTCCGAAGAGCGCGAGAAAT
>Ga0302313_10001050_pt1 | contig 22007 bp, 17 predicted proteins | sample III_Palsa_N2_2_FD_200454 | JGI IMG/M metagenome (GOLD analysis project Ga0302313, IMG submission 200454) | Peat permafrost microbial communities from Stordalen Mire near Abisko, Sweden - III_Palsa_N2_2 | ecosystem: Environmental > Terrestrial > Soil > Palsa > Peat permafrost | place: Sweden...
GCGGGTGGTCCCGGAACCTGATAATCCTGATCGTCCTGGCCTTGAGGGTCCTGGCCTTGAGAATACTGGCCCTGAGAATACTGGCCCTGAGGAGGAGGAGGCGGAGGAGGCTGGCCCTGGTAGGTTTGAGCCTGAGGGTCCGGATAGTTTTGCGCATGCGACACTGGCGCGGCTACGAGTGTCGCTGAGCCGAGGGCGAGCGTGGTGAGTGAGGTGCGAATTGCGCGTGTGAGTTGCATGGAATCCTTCCGTCCGCCGTTCGCATGGTCCAGCAGGACTGCGAATGCGGCGTGGAGAGTCCCGGCTCGTTGGTTCCCGAATCGGCTCTCGTCAGATTAGACACGTTCCTTGGTCAGTTTGTTGCGGTTTCTTGCTCCGAGGTTTCAACAAGGGCAGGGGATCGTTGATTTCTGCCCCATCGTTTGGTCCCGGAGGCAGGGAATGCTGGCTCTCGTACCCCTTGCGCCGCAACCCGCTCTCCCTCCCGCCGTCCAAAACGATACAGTGAGAACAGCGCCTCAACGCGCCTACCTCACCATGACCGACGCCCAACTCCTCCACCTCCTCCGCGACTGCTACACCCCCGCCGGCCCCAACATCGTCGCCGCCGGCCTCGTCCGCTCCGCCACCCTCACCCCCGACCTCGACGCCCCCGGCGCCTCCATCCCCGGCCTTCCCCCACGCTTCATCGCAGCCATCACCCTCCACTCCCCCTCAACCGACGAGGCCGCCGCCGCCCAACTCTCTGCCCAGATCGAAAATCGCCTGCTCGGCCTTCCCTCCATCTCCCGCGTCGAGGTCCACCTCCTCCCCGCACTTTTTCCCATCCTCTGAAATTCGCGACACCCGAAACCGGGCTGTGTATGCACCGCGTTACTCGGAACCAGGCTAAACCGACACCAAACGCACCCGAAATCATGCCCAGACCCAAGCCCCAACCCGCCATCCACCCCTTCGACCAGCTCCACGGCACCGACACCTCCGGCCTCATTCCCGGCTCCGTCATCGCCCAGGGCACCTCTATCCCCGTCTCCGAGCTCACCGCCTACTACGCCGTCGCACCCTCTATCCTCCATGGTTTGTTAGACATCTGGCTCCAGCGCACCGCTCCCCAACCCATCGAGTCAACCGTTTTCCTCGACGTCGGCGCCGGCAAAGGCCGCGCCATGCTCCTCGCCTCCCAGTTTCCCTTCCGCCGCGTCGAAGGCGTCGAGCTCAACGCCGACCTCGCAGCCATCGCCAATGCCAATATCTCCCTATGGCACAATGACTTACAAGCCAACGCCCTCGCCCCCCTCAACCTCCACCACGCGGACGCGACCACCCACCCCCTCCCCTCAGAACCCACCCTTGCCTTCCTCTTCCACCCCTTCGAATTCCCCATCCTGCGCCGCTACCTCCGCCACGTTGAAACCTCTATCTCCAACAACCCAAAGCCTTTCGATCTCCTCTACGTCAACGCGGAACACGACTCCTACCTCGACCACCACCCCGCCTTTACCCGCCTCTGGACCGGCCTTGTCCCCATGTCCGCCGCCGACCACGCCGCCGACTTAGCCGCCATCGCCCAACAAAAGGAATACGGCTCCACCGGCGACGAACTCTGCGCCATCTACCGCTTTAAAGGCCGAAAACCGCGATAATTCCTACATTAGTCGCGAAGAATTGCAGCCGAAAATCAAATAAATTCGATTCACCTTCCTTTCACGGAACCAACTCCCTTAGCCTTCCGTACTACAACCCAGACCTGATTCGCACCACTTTTCCCAACAAATCAAGGGTACTGTGCGAATAACGAAACAGACCGAGCGATAAAAGGTTGCATCCAAAGGAACCAATCGCTAGTCTTATACGTAACAGGTTGTGTGCACAATACCCGGATGCCCTCCCTCAAACTGAGCGAGCGACCGGCGGCTGAAGCTTCCCGGTGAGCTCCTGGGATCGCACTAGCCACAACCTTATTCCCGCGAACGCGACGGCTGAGTCAAGATCTCAACACCGCCCGCACGGACGACATTCACTGATATCAAACGCTTTAGTAGAGCGCCGCAATCCCGGCCTGCCCGGTCGCGCGCGCCAAAGGAGAAACACTATGTACCTCGCACTCGTAGCACTCGCTTCCGCTTCCACCATCTTCGTTCCCAGCTTCATCGCCATCCGCGACCGTACGAACGCTGACTGGCACGGCCGCTCGTAATTCGACGTAACCCGAACAAACCAAAGGCCGCGATCACTCGCGGCCTTTTCCATTTCCACCTGGACCCTTACCATCGCACCGTCAGCAGCCGTTCATTCTCCGCCTCGCCCTGCCCAATCGAAATCTCCGCGTCCGCGCGCTCCATCACGCTCGCAAACTTGTCGCCCCATTCCACCACCACCAACGCATCCGCAGCCTCCGCCATCTCCCACAACCCGATCCCCTCGATCTCCCGTTCTTCCTCCAGCCGATAAAGGTCCAGGTGAATCAGCCGCGTCTTTCGCCCTTTATACTCATGCACCAGGGTAAACGTCGGGCTAGTAACCTCCGTAGAATCAGCGCCTAACGCGGCAGCCATCCCGCGCACCAGCGTCGTCTTCCCCATCCCCAAATCCCCACGCAACACCACCAGTTTCGGAGCCGGCAGCAACTCCGTCAGCATCTCTCCCAGCGCCAGCGTCCCATTCTCACTCCGCGTCCGCAGCCGTTTCTCCCGAGCCCACACCTTCATCGTACCTCCCCATTCGCTGCCGTCCCCGCAATCCAAGTCAGGCCATCCGCATCCTTCACCCGCGCCCGAAACGCCTCCCACAGATGCCCCACCGTATCGGTCGCCAGCACCGTATGTTCCTCCTGAGCCAGGCACGCGAAGTCCCCAGCCAGACCATGTAGAAAGACAGCCGCCTCCACAGCATCCGCAACGTTTTCAGGATATTGCGCCAGCATAGCGCTCACAATTCCCGTCAAAATATCTCCACTTCCACCCTTGGCCATCGACGGATTCCCCGTAGTATTCACCGCCACCCGACCATCCGGATGCGCCACCAGCGTCCGCCAACCCTTCAGCACCAGCGTCACTCCGTGCTCCGTAGCAAAACGCCGAGCCAATCCTACGCGGTCCGCCTCCACTTCCTTCACACTCATCTCCACCAGCCTCGCCATCTCACCGGGATGCGGTGTCAGCACCACCGTCCGCCCCTTCTTCGAGGCATCTTTCAGCAGCGACGTCCTCCCCGCCAGCGCATTCAGCGCGTCCGCATCAATCACCATCGGCAGGTTCACCCGCCCCACAAATGACCGCACCCACTGCGGCGTAGTTCCTTCCTGCCCCAAACCCGGCCCAATCCCAACCACTGTCATCCCCTTCAGCAGAGCCTTCAACTCCTCGCTCTCCAACTGGTCCAACGCCAATCCGCCGACTTCAAACCCCGAGCCGTGGACCCTGGCTCCCGAACCCTGCTCCTCCAGCGGCGTTAGCATCAACTCCGGCGCAACCCCCGCCACCAGCGGCAGAATCTCTCGCGGCACCGCAGCGGTCACCAACCCCGCACCGGCCCGCATCGCCGCCAAGCTCGCCATCGAAGGCGCTCCCGCCTTCCCATAAGCCCCGCCCACGAGCAGCACATGCCCCAACCGCCCCTTATTTCCATTGATCGCCCGCGGCGCCTCCGCAACCGCCTTCGCGCTCCCGCCCCACGTCAGCCTCGTCGCCGACTCAATCGCCTCCTCCGGCGTCCCAATCTCCGCTACCACCACCGGCCCAAACGTAGCCGCCGTCAGGTGCCCAAACACGTGCGCCAGCTTGGGAGCGGTGAACGTCACCACAGCATCCGCACGAAACGCCCCCTCCGCCTTTTCCTCCATCGAATCCGCATCCCACCCACTAGGCAGATCGACCGCCACCACCGGCACGTCACTCTCCGCCAACAATCCCTGCGCTACCACCGCCAGCCCCCGCAAAGGTGGCTTGACCCCCGTCCCCACTACCGCATCGATCACCAGCGCCGCACCCTCCAGCGCCGCCCTCATCCCCGCCTCATCCTTGATCTCTCGCACTTCGACGCGACTTGGCTTTCTCCCCGCCTTATCGATCTTCGCCAGGCAAAACGCCTTCTCCGCCTCCCCCTTCAGCTCACTCGCTTTCCCCAGCAGCGCCACCCGTACCGATCGCCCAGCCTCCGCCAGCCGCGCCGCCGCGACCATCCCATCGCCGCCATTATTTCCCTTACCCGCGAGCACCACCACTAGCCCGTCTCCACCGAATCGCCTCAGGCAAAACCGCGCCACCGCCTCGCCCGCATGCTGCATCAACGTCCGTACGGACACACCCGCCTCTACCGACCGCCGGTCAGCCGCACCCATCTCTTCCGCTGTAAGAATCTTCATCGTGAAAAACTGCCTCATCCATTAGGATGCAACAGTTCCGGCTGTATGCACACCCCTACTGCTGCGCCGCCCCGCCACTCCCTACCAACGCAGCCGTCTCGGGCTTGGACTGCAGGAAATAGTTCCGCTCAAACATCGCCCGATAGAACGCCCCCGTCAACTCGGCTGCCTTCGGTCCAAACGTATCCCGCCCACCTTCCAGGAAGATCACCGTAACAATCCGTCCTGTCGGCGCGTCGCCGTAGCTCACAAACCAGCCAAACCGCGTCCCGTTATCCGAGCACGTACCTGTCTTCCCAAACACCGGAAACTGCACAAAGTTCGTCCGCAGCGACCGCGCCGTGCCATTCGAGAAGTCCACGGCGCCTTCCATGCCGGGCAGGATCTGCGGAATCACGTCCTTGATATCCAGCAGCCGTTTTACTTGCGGCTGGAAGTTCGCGACCTCGGCTTGCGTCGTCGGATGCTGCAAGTAATACAGTGTCCCGCCATTTGCGATCGCCGACACCAGCGCACCCAACTGCAGCGGCGTCATGCTGATGCTCTCGCCAAACGAACACATTCGGCCCACCCCACCACTAGCCGCCGGCAACTCCGTATCCGGATAGACCCCCAGGTGTTCGCCCGGAATGTTATATCCCGCCAGCTCGCCCAACCCAAACTCGTTCGCATAGTGCTTCACGCGCTCAAAGCCCATCGAGCGACCTAGCACCTCAAAGTACAAATTGATCGACCGCGCCAGCGCATGGGTCAAATCCACCGAATAATGTCCGCCCAGGTTAACCGGCGTATCGGCCTTCACCAACCCTTCCTTCAGCGCCGAAAGCGCCACGGCCACCTTGATCGTCGAGCACGGCTCCGCGCCCGCGCTCAGCGCCAGCTTTTGATTCACCATCGCCAGGATGCGCCCGTCAGAAGGATCGATGGCCAGCACCGTCCCGTTCATATTGCCCAGAGCCTCAATCGCCGCAGCCCGCACCACCGGATCTTCGCCGGCCGTCACATCATTCATCGTCAGCAGATTCTGATCCGTAAAGCTGCTGGCCGTAAACCGTTCCCCGTAATACCGAACCCGTCCGCGCTTACCGCTCACCCGCACCATCGCCGGGCGTCCGTGAACCGTGACACGCCTCGCCCCGTGAACCACAACATGCGCGCTCGACGCGTGCCCGTAATTGACTTTGCGGGTCGCTCCAGCGCTGTGCACTACCAACCGATGCGACGTGCTCGCCGCAACCATCTTGTGCTTATGCCGAACCGGCGTGATCGTCGCATGCGCGCTCAGCACGCCTGCCAACATCACCAACACCATCACCAGCCCTGATATCCTGCGTCCCATCGAATCTCTTTCCTACGAAAATTCTTGTATCTGCTACCTTCATGCCGTGCAGCCACTCTGTCCGTGACCACAAACACGTCGACTGAAACTATCGCGCCCTGCTACCTCTCATCGGCCACACCGCCCCAAACTCCAGCATCTTTCTCTCGATCGCTCCGCGACGAACCGTCTACTGCTTCCGCCGCAGAAACGCTGGAATATCCAGCTCATCGTTCTCGGCGGCAGGTTCACCCGCGTACCCCGCGAACGACGGAACCCGTGGATCCGGCCAGGACTTGGCCGCCATATCCTCAGCCGCCTTGGCCTCCCCAACCTCTTCCTTCGGCTTCCGGAAAAAGTCATCGTCAAACACCGAGCCCTTCGCCGACTCCGCATCCGCCGCCGCGTGCTCAGCCACCGGCGCAATATGCTCCACAACTACGGGAACCGGCGCACTCGCCGTCTGAAAAGTTTCGATAGCCTTTGGCTCCTCGACCACCTCCGCAGCAGGCGGCACGACCCGCTCAACGCTCTCCGCCGGATGCGGCGTGTACTCAACCCGCGGCAGCTCATGCCATGCCTGCCGACGCGCCGTCTCGTAGTACGACGACACAGGATACGTCGGCCGTTGAGCTGGCGACGCCTCGGCTGCCGGCTCCGTTGCTACCGGCGGGGCAGCGACAGGTGGCGGAACTACCGGCGCCGCAGCAACCGGTGCCGGTGCAGGCGGCGCATGTTGCTCAGGAACGGCCGCAGCGCCCAGCGCCTCCTCAACCTCTGTCTCGCTCGCAAACCGAATCGCGGGCTGCGCTGCCTGTGACGCAAACATCACCGGCTGCGCCTCCTCAGCAGAATTCTCCACCGTCGCAGACACCGGCACCAGCGGCCGCGACACAATCCTCGGCGCCACAACTTCATGGTGTGCGGTCGGCAGCGCAGAAGCCGCCATCATGCGCTCCCGTCGCGCAGGCATCGCCTCCCGGAATCCCGTAGCGATCACCGTAAACTTCACCTCGTCGCCCAATGTCTCGTCCAGCACCGCGCCAAAGATAATGTTCGCGTCCTCGTGCGCCGCCTCCTGAATAATCGACGACGCCTCGATGACCTCGCTCAACTTCAAACTACTCGACCCAGTAATGTTGATCAGGATCCCGCGCGCTCCATCGATCGCTCCAGCCTCCAGCAACGGCGAAGCAATCGCGGCCTTCGCGGCTTCCTTCGAACGGTCCGGCCCCGACCGTACCGCCGTCCCCATTACCGAATAACCCATCCCCGCCATCGTCGTCTTCACATCGGCGAAGTCGCGATTGATCACGCCCGGAATCGTAATGATGTCCGAAATCCCCTGCACGCCCTGCCGCAAAATATCATCGGCGATCCGGAAGCTCTCAAAGAACCCCGCATCCTTCGCCGTCGTCAGCAGCTTGTCGTTCGGAATCACGATCAGCGTATCCACCGACTCCAGCAACTCCTGCAACCCGCGCTCCGCCTGCATCGCCCGCCGCTTGCCTTCGAACGCGAACGGCCGCGTGACCACCGCGATCGTCAGCGCCCCCATCTCGCTCGCCAGCGACGCGATCACCGGCGCCGCGCCCGTGCCCGTTCCGCCGCCCAGGCCGGCCGTCACAAATACCAGGTCCGCGCCCTCGAGCGCCTCAATAATCTTGTCTGAATCTTCCAGCGCCGCGCGCCGTCCTACATCCGGATTCGCTCCCGCGCCCAGACCGCTCGTCAGCTTTACACCCAGCTGCAGCTTTACCGGCGCATGCGACCCTTCCAGCGCCTGCACGTCCGTGTTGGCGGAGATAAACTCGACGCCCTGAACATTCGCCTCGATCATGCGGTTGATGGCATTGTTGCCGCCGCCACCCACACCAATCACCTTGATCCGCGCATTACGCCGCGTCTCGTCGTGATATTGAATCCGAAGCGAATCCTGTTTTTCCTCGTGCGAGTCCTGCGGAACGCCGGGTGCATCTTCAGGCGGCATGGGCATCAGCGTATCTCCTTCGGCGTTGGCGATTTGCTTCTCTTCATTCTGCACGGCGAACGCCTCAAGTGCATTCAGGAAATCCGCCGCGCACCTACATCGGTTACCGGCGCACCTCTTCGTGCACTAGTTACCTCATGCAAACCTGTCGCTCAAACCTAATGCGAAGACGGCAAATGAAACACGACCGAAGCACCGATCGACAGCACGCCAACCGAGCTCGGCCCATCGACCGTCGCGCCGCTGCTGCCAACGCGGTTCATGTTCCCGATGCCCAGCTCTATCGGCCGTAAATCAATCATCGGAAAGATCGGTATGGACAACCCCGCAAACCCTTCATACATGATGTAGCTGTCCTCCAGCCGGGGCTGCAGCGGGGGTGTCTGGTCCTCGCCGAACGGCAGCGTCGCATTGCTGCGTCCATAGCCCACGGACACCTGCGCATAGGGCCTCAGCCACGAAATCGGCGTGTGAAACGTACCTCTCACGCCCAGCAGCGCGTTGTCCAATACCGTCGTGTTGCCCCCACCTGCGGAACTTGTCGCCGACTTGTTCGAGTGCATTACGCCACCCCGGAAATCCACTCCCAGCCGGATCGGCCCAACGTTGCGAAAATCGTAATAAGCACCCGCCTGCCAGCCTGCCGGGTTCACCTTGCCGCCGGTGCTCGAGCACTGCAGTGGAGCCGGCTCAAAGCACGTAATTCCATGCAACTGCGTCGCCTGATACCCGATATACACACCTGCCTGGGCATGTGCCGCCGCGGCACACCCAAGTCCAAAAACTCCGAACAGAACTACAACCAACCTTGTGCAAAATCTCATATACACCCAGTCTACCGTCTTCAGCCCTTCATACATAGCCAGATAAGCCTAAAAACTGCCCGCGAAGATCGACTTCAGCTTCTGCGCCAGCCCCTGCTCTTCGCTCGCCTTGCGTACCTGGGTGCGGTGCGTGTATAGCAACATGCCAATCGCTGCGGAAAACTCTGGCTTCGCCAGCTCCGGCGGCATGCGGCTCAACGGCACCGGATAGCCAATCCGCGCGGGCACCCGTAGCAGGCTTTCGGCGTTATCCAGGAAGCCCACCAGGTGAGATCCGCCGCCCGTGAACACGCAGCCCGCTCCCATCGCCTCCAGTACGCCGCCCGTGCGCAGATTGTCGCGCAGCATCGTTAGCAACTCCCGCGCCCGCGGCTCCAGGATCTCCGCAAGAAACCGCTGCCGCACCAGCCGCACCGATTGCCCGCCAACCGCCAGGTCACTCCCAATCTCAATCTCGTTCATCTGCGGAATTGACGTCACCACGCAGTTGCCATACATCCGCTTCAACTGCTCGGCCTCTTCAACGCTCACATGCAGACCCACCGCGAGGTCATTCGTAAAATGGTCGCCGCCAATCGGCAGCACCGCCGTATGCGCCACGCTGCCCTCGAAAAACACCACCAGCTCGGTCGAACTCGCGCCAATATCCGCAACGCAAACGCCCAGCTCGCGTTCGTCCGCCGATAGCACCGCTTCCGCCGCCGCAATCCCTTCGAACACCGTGTCCACTACCTCGAGCCCCGCCCGATTTGCACACGTCACCGCGCTCTGCGCCGCGCTCCCCGAGCACGTAGAAAGGTGAAGGCAAACCTCCAGCCGGTTCCCCACCATCCCCACCGGATCATGAATCCCGTTCTGATCGTCCAAAATAAATTGCTGAGGTAAGAGGTGCAGTACCTCGCGATCCGGAGCCAGTCCCACACTCCGCGCCCGGTCAATCGCAGACCGCACATCCTCGCGCGTAATCTCTTTCATCCGGCTGCCCATGCTGATGCCGCCTTGCGAGTTCATTCCCCGCACATGCGGCCCGCCAACCCCCACAACCGCCGTCTCAATCGGAGCCTTCGCGGACTTCTCCGCCATCAGCGCCGCTTCGTTGATCGCCTTCGCCGCCGGTCCCAAATCCGAGATCACGCCGCGCCGCATCCCGCGCGACGCCTCAATCCCGTGCCCCCGATACCGCAGCACGCCATCAATCAACTCCGCCACCAGCACGCAGCTCTTCGAGCTTCCCGCGTCCAGCACCGTGATCAGGTTGTCCATCTTTGTGTTCATGGATTCACTCCTCTTGAATTCACGGCGTCACTCCAGTCTTCTTACCCGAACTGCCGGCAGTCGGCTTAGCATTCTTCGCGACGTTCCCCGTTCCCGCCTTATCCTTATGTTGCTTCGCCAACTCCGCCTGGTGCTCCGCCGCCAGCCGCGCAAACACCTTCTCATTCGCCGCGCTCATCCCCGACCCCGGCTTCGCCTTCCCAGCGACCGGCTTCGCCACTGCTTTCTTCGCCGCCGGCGGACTCGCTTTCGTCGTCGTCAGTTTTGACGCACCAACAGCCTTCGGGGCAGCAGCTTTCGTTGCCGGCGCGTTTATCGCCACCGGCTTGGGCGCTGCAGCCTTCGGCATATCCGCATGCGAAAAGTCAGGCTTCGTCACCGGAGACTTCGCTGCGGCAACATTCACCGCTTCCGTCGTCGGCGTAGAAGGTTTCGGCGCAACAGTCTTCGGCGCAACAGTCTTCGGCGCAACGGCCTTCGCCCCAGCAACATTCGTCGCAGCTGGCTTCGGCACTGGAGTCTTCGCCGCAGCAACGCTCACCGCAGGCTTCACTCTCGCGACCGGCTTCGGTTCCGCCACCGGCTTCGGAATCACAGGCGCAGGAATCGCCAGGCTTGCCTTCTCCACCGCGCCAGCCGCAACCGGCTTCCCGTCGCCCTGCATCTCCAGCACAATCTGGCCGTCATACCGCATGTCCGCAGACGCCAGCTTGGGATACTGCTGCTTCCATTCCTGCAGATGTTGCTCAAACTCCTGGTACCGCTGCAAAAACTTTTCCTGCCCAAAGTGCACCAGGATGTCTGAGCTTCCCGACGTAATTAGCGCCTTCACATCCTCCGGATCCGCAACATCCACCTCGCTCACTGAGTCCGTCAAGCGCTGTCCCGAGCCATCCAATTCATGCAGGAACTGTTCGTACACTTCCATCTTCGCCGAGCGTTCCGGCGTCGCCTCATCCGCCGGCAACCCCGTCAACACTGGAAACGAATAGTGTGGATCACCCGCCGCATCCGCCGGCATGTCCAGCAACACGCCACTTGCATCCACCAGCCCGATCTGCGATCCCTGCCGCACAAACGCCACTGGCGTCCGCTCCGTAATCTGCACGCGCAGCACATCCGGCAGCAGCCGCATCACCGTCGCATGCGCCACCCAGGGCAAGCGCTCAAGGTCCGCCTGCCTCTCTCCCAGCGATACCCGAAAAATATTCCGCTCCAGGTCCGAGCCAAACACACTCAAAATCTGCTCACGCGTCAGGTGGTCCGCCCCCGTGATCTGAATGTCATCCGAACTCGCCAGCAAAAACCGAGCATCGTGCATCAGGTAAGACCGCACACCCGCAAACGCCACCACAACCGCTGCCAGCAACGAGAACGCGGCAAACCCCAACACGATTCGTCCGCCGACACTGCGCGGCAAACTGCGGAACCGCAGAATCTTCCCACGCTGCGGAACATACTCCGACTCATCCGCATAGGAACTCTCAGCCCCCGATTCCCCATAGCGGTCCTCGCCATAGCCACGCTGTAGCGCGCCCGCCGGCGCCGGCGCCCGCCGCGTCTTCCGCGTGTCACCCTCCGAAGCATAGCTGTCTTCAGGCGCCGTCAGCACCGCCGAGCCCAGTCCGGATTCATACCCGGACACGCGCTTCGCACCTGTCTTCTTCATCTCCGCAAGGCCCTGAGCAAGGCCGCGGAAGAATCGCCGTTATGACAACTATAAACACCCCCACCCCCACCGCCGAAATACTAAGCCCCGGGGTATCGCATCAGGAACGCTCCACCGCGCATTCCGGCCACTGCTTTAACGCTCGCCGTCCGCGCGGGACCGCAACGCGTCCAACAACATCGGCCCTGCCTGCGACACGCTCCCCGCCCCTAACGTCAAAATCATCTCGCCCGGCCGCGCATCCTCCACCAAACTGCCCACCGCCTCCGCCATCGACGCCGCATACATCACCCGCCCCCGATTCTTCGCCTGGATTGCCGCCGCCAGCGTCTCGCCCGTTATCCCCTCAATAGGCTGCTCGCTGGCTGCATAAATATCCAATACCTGCACGGCATCGGCATCCCCAAACGCGCCCGCAAAGTCCTCCATCAAATCCCTCGTCCGCGTATACCGATGCGGCTGGAACAGCACCAGCACCCGTCCATACCCGCACTCCCTCGCCGCCTGCAGCGTAGCGCGAATCTCCGTCGGATGATGCCCATAGTCATCAATCACGGTCACCCCGCACTCCACACCACGCACCTGAAACCGTCTGTCGACTCCCCGAAACGTAGCCAGGCCCGCCGCAATCTTTTCCGGAGTCAGCCCCAACTGCACCCCAATCGCCACCGCCGCCGTAGCATTCAGCACATTATGCCGCCCCGGCACATGCAGCTCAAACGGCCCCAGCACCAACCCCCGCGCATTCACCTCAAACCGCGCATGCGCCTCGCCAAGACTCGGGCTGCCCCAGGTCCCACCCTTGGGACTTGGGTCTGCAGGCAGCATCCTCAACCGAAAATCCGCCTCCGCTCTAACCCCATACGTATAAACCCGCCGCCGCACCCGCGGCAGAATCCCCCGCAGCCTCTCATCATCCACGCAAGCGGTGACCGCTCCATAGAACGGCACCTTATCCATAAACTCCACAAAGCAGTTCTCGACATCGGCCATATCCGCATACGAATCCATATGCTCGCGATCCAGATTCGTCACTACCGCCAGGATCGGCGACAGCTTCAGAAAACTCCGATCACTCTCATCCGCCTCAGCCACCAGATACTGCGACTTCCCCAGCCGCGCATTCGACCCCATCGCATCCACGCGCCCGCCCACCACCACCGTAGGATCCAACTCCCCACCCGCCAGCACGGCCGCCACCATGCTGGTAGTCGTGGTCTTCCCATGCATCCCGGCAATCGCGATCCCATACTTCAGTCGCATCAACTCGGCAAGCATCTCCGCCCGCTGAATCACCGGAATCTTCCGCGCCCGCGCCTCCACCACCTCAGGATTATCCTTCGCCACCGCCGAGCTCGTCACCACCACATCACTAGCCGCAGCATTCCCCGCGGCATGCCCCAGATAAATCGTAGCCCCCAACCGCTCCAGCCTCTCCGTCGCCGCCGACGCCCGCAAATCCGACCCCGAAACCGCATACCCCATGGTCAGCAGGATCTCCGCGATCCCACTCATCCCAATCCCGCCAATCCCAATAAAGTGCACCCTCTGCGAAGGCGCAAACATAGCATGTTCCGGCAATCCCGAAGTCTTCATCGCTATGTATTGTCCCACCCTCGGACGTTGTGCGTGCTATACCAACTCATGCGCCTCGCCCGACTCGTCCTCACCGCCGCTCTCGCCGCGCCACTTTACGCCCAGACCACCCACACCCTCCTAGCCACCCCCACCACCGTAGCCTGGGGCTACTACTCCGCGCACGCCAAGCCGGTCCTCACGGTCCACTCCGGCGACACCGTCATCATGCAGACCGCCTCCACCTGCGGCCCTCCCGACCGCCTCCTCGCCGAAGGCGTCGCCCCCGCCGAAATCCCTGTCTGGCTCGCCCCGCTCTACGCCGAAGTCCCGCAATCCGACCGCGGCCCCGGCGGCCACATCTTGACGGGCCCGGTTGCCGTGGCCGATGCAGAGCCCGGCGACATCCTCGAAGTCCGCGTCCTCAAAATCTCCCTCGACACCGACTTCGCCTGCAACGGCTTCGGCGCCGGCCGCGGCTTCCTACCCGACGACTTCCCCTACGGCCGCACCAAAATCATCCCCCTCAACCGCACCGCCATGACCGCCGACTTCGCCCCCGGCATCACCATCCCGCTCCGCCCCTTCTTCGGCTCCATGGGCATCGCGCCCCCCGAGTCCGCCGGCAAGTGGAACTCCGCGCCCCCCTGGATGCACGGCGGCAACATGGACAACAAGGAGCTCACCGCCGGCTCCGTCATCTTCTACCCCGTCCACGCCGAAGGCGCTCTCTTCGAAGCCGGCGATGGCCACGCCGGCCAGGGCAACGGCGAAGTCGACATCACCGCCCTCGAAACCTTCCTCACCGGCACCTTCCAGTTCGTCCTCCACAAAGGCGAAGCCACGCGCCAGCGCCTCCTCTGGCCCCGCGCCGAAACTCCCACCGCCTACATCGCCATGGGCTTCTCCCCCGACCTAAAGACCGCCACAGAGATGGCCGTCCGCAACATGATCACCTTCCTCTCCGAGCAAAACCCCGACTACCCCCACCTCTCCCGCGACGACGCCTACGCCCTCATCTCCACCGCCTGCGACGTCGACATCACCCAACTCGTCGACACCAACGACGGCGTCCACGTCCTCTGCCCCAAAACCCTCTTCACCACCCCCAAATCCCCACCCAACCACTAAAAACACTCGTCGTGTCGACAGCGAACTTTCCGACAACCTGACTTTGCGGAAATCTGGCCTGAACGCTCTGCCTTCGTCGGTGAGTGCATTGGCGATCATGCACTCACCGAGATCCTCCGATTCAGATGGCCGAGAAGCCGCCGTCGACAGCCAACTCCACCCCATTCACGAAGCTGGAATCGTCTGAAGCAAGAAACAGCGCGACCGTCGCGATTTCCTCAGGTTGACCCATCTTTCCCCGCGGGATTAGGGACTCGAACATCTCCTTCGCCTCCTTGGTGAGAACTTCTTCCTGCATCGGTGTGGCGATCGGCCCCGGGCCCAGCACGTTTACCCGGATATTCCTGCCCTTCAGTTCGTTGAGCCACGTGCGTGCGAAGGAGCGCAATGCTGCCTTGCTCGCCGCATACACGCCGAAACCAGGAAAACCCTTCACCGAAGCAACTGATCCGGTCATGATGATCGATCCACCGTCGTTGAACAGCGGCAACGCCTTCTGAACCGTAAACAGCGTTCCGCGCGTATTCAGGCCGAAGGCCGCATCGAAGTGCTGCTCGGTAATCTCGCCCAGTTTGGCGGCTTCGCCCGTGCCAGCGCTCGCAAACAGGATGTCGATCTTGCCCTTTTCCCGCTTGACTGTATCGAACAGACGGTCGAGGTCGTCGAGATTGGCCGCGTCGCCGCGCACGCCGGTCACGTTCCGGCCAATCAGCTTGACGGCCTCATCGAGCTGCTCCTGCCTCCGGCCTGTGATGAAAACGTAGGCACCCTCTTCAACGAAGCGCTTGGCACTCGCCAGCGCTAAGCCGCTTGATCCACCTGTGATGACTGCAACCTTACCTTCAAGCTTTCCCATAATGACTCCCTTTGGTAGATGTGTAGCATTCAGTACAGTAGAGTAGAGTTCTTTGGCGGTGGACGAGAACTGCTCAGGAGTCCTAATTTTTTGTCCACTCGTCCAAAAGAGAGAGGCTACGTTGGATCCGATAACAGATATCTTCAGGACGATGCACGTAACCGCTTTCGGTCTGCACAGGCTCGAAGCCACAGCCCCGTGGGGCTTGATACAGGACAAGCAGACTGAAGAAAAAGTCACGCCTTCCGACAAAATGATGTCACCTACAGATTTGGCGCACTTCGCCATGCTTTCGCGCGGCAACTGCTGGCTGAGTGTGGAAGGGATTCCGGAGCCGATTCCTCTCATCGGTGGCGATTGTTTTTTGCTGGCCCGGGGGACTTCGATTGTTTTGCGGGACAGCCCGCGAACACGTCCGAGGTGGAGTTTCCGCGAGATCGCAGCCAGGGCCAACAGCAATGTCGCTCATTATGGAGGTGGTGGCGCACCGACGACAATCGTCTGTGGGTCCTTCAGTTTCGATCGCGCCAGCCTGAAGCCGATCACCCAGTTATTGCCGAGCTTCATTCTGATGAAGGCCGATGAGGCACGCACGCTTGCTCTTCACAACACAGTGCAGGCGCTGGCATCAGAAATGGCAGAACAGGCGCCGGGAACTGAAGTCGTCGCGACTCGGCTGGCCGAGGTCCTATTTATCCAGGTACTCCGGGCGCATATCGCGTCGGGACCGGAACGCAACAAAGGATGGCTTCGTGCTGTTTTCGATCCTCAAATGGGCACTGCCCTGAGTGCCATTCATGACAGTGTGAAGACACCCTGGACGGTCGAATCCCTGGCCGAAGCGGCGGGCATGTCTCGCTCCGCATTCGCAGCGCGTTTTAAAGAGCTACTCGGACAAACACCACTGGAGTATGTAACCGAGTGGCGGATGCAGAAGGCGATGCAGCTACTACAACAGCGTGACAAGAAGCTCATCGACGTTGCCCGGTCGGTCGGTTACGAGTCCGACGCTGCGTTCAGTAAGGCGTTCAAGCGAGTTGTCGGGGCCAACCCAGGTGAATACCTCAAACGTGTTTTTTAGGGCCAAGGTTATGCCGGAATGGTGAGAGGTTTTTGAAGCCAAGGATTCTGACTTTGGCGGCGGGGCCAGGGTGCCATGGAAGCGTGTTCTTCCACTGAAATGGGTGCCCCAGAAGCCTCGCACTTGGGATCGGGAGATCACGGACCCAATACCGACCGAAGCAGACCACGATAAGGGCAGAGCCTTCGTGCGAGATTCCCGCATTATCCGCAACTTCGGGTCGTTGGTGGGGGAGGCGGCGTTTTGCGGGGCTGACGAAGCAGGTTGTTTCGTTCCTGGAGCGCGAAAAGACATCGCGACACAGATTTGCTTGCGGCCTTGGTGTGGGCTGTGGGCCTTCGCGTGCGAGTCGGCGATCGGCTACTTCCTGGGATCGTTCATGTCCTGTACTGCGATGATCTGCCATTTGCCGTTGCGCTTCATCCAGGTGTCGGTCCAGATGAGGGTGCGCTTGAAGTCTTTGCCGTCCGCGCCCTGGTGGATGGCGGTTTCGCTGCCGTAGATGATGGCGACGTTGGGGCCGAAGTAGCGAACCTTCGCGCTCAAGAGCTTGCAGTCGCGAGCGGCCGGTGGGGCCGAATGCTCTTTCATCATGTCCGCCTTGGTGTAGATGGGGCCGGCCGGAGAGGTGCCGACAAAGTCGTCTGCGAGATATTCGTCGACGACATTGCTGGGCAAACAATCATCGACAGCCCACTTGCGCTCGGCTTCGATCATCAGCTTCGCATCCGCGTCGTTGTCTGCGGCCCAAGTACCCTGCTGAGAGGTTTGCGCGAAGGTCGTTTGCGAAGGAAAAAACAGCAGGAAGGTTGCAACAATGAAGGCTGAAGTCCAAAACCTCAATGTCAGCATTTTTGATCAAGCTCCTGTTTGATTTAGCAGAGGTGAAATGTTCAAGGCGCGGCAACCCAGGTGCCATCCATACTAGCGTGCAGGGCGGACGCAGTGGCCAGACAGGTTGTTTCCCTATACCCTTGATTGGAAAACCGCATTTGCTTCACTGCCGCCTGAACATTGCCTCTCCCATCCATACAGTAACCGGAACGTCGGTTGCCGGGCATGGCTCGTCGACGAATCTTCGAAGCAGCTACTGCGTGCTATCCGCCAAAAAAAACAGATTGGATGGATGCCTGGGCAAAGTGTACAGGGGTAGACTGTGACCCGCCTGCTATCAATCGCTTTGATCGTCAAGGCCATCGCGACGGTTGAGCGGAAGATGCCGAATTGTTTCAGGCGGGTTTATTCTTCCGGATCGCCGAAAAGGATCGTTTGGTTGACGGCAATGCATTGGGCGCCGTGCTAAAGTGGCGGCAAGACTCATGGAATGAACGAATCGTTAGCTAGGGGGGACTTTGACGGACCCGTTGTCTCCGCGAAAACTCGGGCGGCGTTTTAGTCCGTGGCTGGCTGTAGGAGCGGCTCTGCTGGCGGCGCAGGCTGTGCTCACGCTGACGCTGAGACAAGGGCCGGCGCTGGTGGCGTACTGCGAAGTCGGGTATTGCATTTTGCTGGTCCTGGCGAGTGGTGTGGCGATCCGGAACGCGGTGCGGAGCAGGCAGTCGACGAGGTTATTCTGGTCGTTTCTTGGAGCGGCGTTTGGGGTGTGGGCGCTGGTTCCGTGCAGCTGGTTTAACAGCGTCGTGCTGCACAGTAAGATTCCAGCATTCCTGTTCGACAATCCTCCTTTGTTTCTGCACACCGTGTTGATGATTGCGGCGGTGGCTTCGCGTCCTCATCTGAAGTTGCCGATCCGGAGGCCGTATCGATCGACGCTGAACTTTCTGCTGCTGCTGTTTGTGTGGGTGTTTGCGTATGCCTTCTTTTTGTTCCCGTATCAATACGGAAACGAAGGGACGGCGATGATCCTGCGATTCGAGGTTATCTACTTCGTTGAAAATGGCTTTCTTCTTGTGATTCTGGGCAGGTGGGTTTTGCAATCGCAGTTGCCGTGGAAGCGAGTCTACCTGCACATGCTGGGGGCGTCGGCGCTGTATACATGTGGTTCGCTGATCACGAATGTTCTTTGGGCGTTGAAAGACCCTTCGGGCGATTTGACGGGGCCGAGTTATTCGGTATTACGGGGGCTGATCGGGATGGCGTTCACGGCGTCCATTTTCTGGTTTTTGTGGATCGGGGTTGAGGGCAACAGGCTTGAGACGGAACTGAATCACGCGGTGGTGCTGGACACGACCGATCCGAAATACAGTTCTGTGCTGGCGATGCTGGCGGTGCTGGGCGTTCCGGTCTTGGGGGTATGGGAGCTGTTCCGAACGGGCGAACCGATGGGAACGCATGAAGTGCGGCTGCTGGTGGTGATGGTGGCGGGGCTGATCCTAGCGGCGGGTGCTTTTGCGGAGCATTATCTTGCGAACCGCGAGTTTACTTCGGATGTGGCAGTGGCGCACGATAGGCTTCGGCTGGCGATGCGATCGGGTAAGTCGATGGGATGGGACTGGGATCTTGCCAGCGGACAGAGCATCTGGTTTGGGGATCTGGAGCCGACGTTTGGGATCTCCCTGGATCCGTACCTTGCTCGCGAGGGGGAATTCATGGAGCGGCTACACCCGGACGATCGGGAGCGCTTATCGAAGCTCATCGCCGATGCAGTGAAGAGCCGAAGCGAATATCAAGCGGAGTATCGTGTGGTGCGGCCCGATGGCGCCATACGATGGCTTTCGGACAGCGGGAAGTTTTTCTATCCGGCCAATGGGGATCAGCCGCGCGCGCTTGGGATCGGCGTGGACATTACGGAACGGAAACAGGCGGAGTTTGCGCTGCGAGAGAGCGAGGAGCGGTTTCGGCTCATGTCCCACACGGCACCTGTGCTGATTTGGATGGCGGGCACCGATAAACTTCGCACGTACTTTAATAAGCCGTGGCTCGACTTTACGGGAAGAGCGCTGTCGGCCGAACTTGGAAACGGCTGGGCGAATGGGGTCCACGCAGACGATTTAGGAGCGTGTACGGAGGCCTACACGCACGCATTTGATCGGCGGGAGCCGTTCCGAATGGAGTATCGGCTGAGGACGAGGGACGGTGAATATCGCTGGCTGCTGGATATAGGCGTGCCGAGGTTCCATGCTGATGATTCCTTTGCGGGATACATTGGATCGTGCATTGATGTGACGGAGCGCAAGCTTGCCGAGGAGGCGCTCAACACGATCAGCAGCCGGTTGATTGAGGCGCAGGAGCAGGAGCGGACGCGCATTGCGCGAGAACTTCACGACGACTTCAGCCAGCGAATGGCGTTACTGGCCATTGAACTTGATTTGCTTAAGAAGGATATTCCGGGATTGAGCGGCGATGCGCTGAATCGGATGGAGGGTCTTCGAAAGCACACGGTTGAGATGGGAGCCGATCTGCAGGCGTTGTCTCATGAGCTGCATTCTTCGACGTTGGATCACCTGGGCATTGTGCTGGCGATGCGAGGGCTCTGCCAGGAGTTTCGAGATAAACAGAAATTGAAAATTGACTTCCTTTGCAAGGACTTGCCGAGCCCGGTGTCGCCGGAAATTTCGCTTTGCCTGTACCGGGTTTTGCAGGAGGCGTTGCACAATGCGGCGAAACATAGTCGGGCGTCGGAGTTCAAGGTGCGACTGTTGGGAATGCCCGCGGAGATTCGACTCACGATGAGCGACGACGGGGTGGGATTTGATATGGAATCGATGAAGAAGGGGCGGGGGCTTGGGTTAATCAGCATGCGGGAGCGAGTGAAGCTGGTGCAGGGCACGTTCTCGATTGGGTCGAGGTTGAATGATGGGACGGAGATCAACGTACGGGTACCGGTGAGGGCGACGCGGCAAGTTCATTGAGTCACCCTTGCGGGTCGATGATTATTTTTCGTTGAACCGAACTTTCTGCGATCGCACGACCTCTCTTGAGCATGCAGACACCAACGGAAGCGACGGAAGCCGGGGCGCAAGACCAAACGCTGCTGGTGCTGCTTGCGCAGAGCGGCGACCGGGGTGCGCTGGAAGAACTTCTGCGCGAGGCGTATGCGCCGTTGCGGCGGTACGTCGTGTATCTTACGGGGGCGGATTTCGCGGATGACATTCTGCAGGAGACGTCGCTGCAGATTTTTCGCAAGCTGCCGCATTTGCGCGAGCCGGCCGTGTTTCGGGCGTGGACGTTTCGGATTGCGTCACGGATTGCGTTCGCACATTTGAAGAGCGCACGGCGGTGGCAGCCGCTGGAGGATGCGCCGGTGGAACAGCTGACGACCTTCGATGCGGGGATGGGGGAGCCGCCGGACGAGGGGTTTTTGCGGTTGGTCGAGAACGTGTCGCCGGCTAGCCGGGCGGTGCTGCTGCTGCGGTATCAGCAGGATTTATCGGTGGAAGAAGCGGCTGCGATTTTAGAAATTCCCGTGGGTACCGCGAAGTCGCGGCTGCATTACGGGGTGACGATGCTTCGAAAATATTTAACTGAGGAGAGGAAACCAGCATGAGCCCTGAATCTACTAATCCTGAAAATCCGAACGCGGAGCGCGCGTTTGTGCAACAAGCTTTGGCTGATGCTGACCGGTCGGAACGCACGTCGCGGATTATTGTTGGCGTGCTTGCCATCCTTGCGGTCGTCGTCTTTATCTGGATGCATATGTACATGTTTCCGCCAGAGACTCTGGCTAGTCTCCTGCATTCCATTTTGCGCGTTGATCTTTTCTTCCTGGTGCTGCTGTTTGCGATCACGATGTATCTGCGGCGGGAGATGAACAAGAACACGCGGACGATTCTGCGGGCGCTGGCGAATACGCGGCAGCGGTGATCAAAATGAGGCGGCCCGAGGTGGGCCGCCTTCGTTGCGCGGGCTGAAGTGAAGGCTAGTGGGATTTTTCGCTGGCGATGCGGGCGGACGCGAATTCGTCGCCTTTGTTCCACTCGACGGTGTGAGGAGCGTTGATGACTTGCCAGCCTAGGTCGATGCCGAAGCGGGCTAGCTTGGCGTCTCCGGTGAAGTCCCAGGTGGGGTCAAAGTTGTCGGAGAAGTTGTGGTAGTGGTTGTCGTTGAAGTCCTTCTCTTTGGCTACGCCCCAGGCGCGCTCGTGGCCTTCGTAGAGGGTGCCGGAATCTACGCTGAAGGCGGGGATGCCTACGCGGGAGAGGCTGAAGTGGTCGCTGCGGTAGTAGCTGCCGGCTTCGGGGCGCGGGTCGGGGACGATGGCTAGGCCGAAGCGTTTCGCGGTGGCTTCAACGCTTGGGTAGAAGGTGGTGCGCTGGGCTCCGTTGACGTTGATTTCTTGTTGCACGCCGATGGGGAGGAGCATGTCGAAGTTGATGTCGAGGGAGATTTGGGATGCGGGGATGGGCGGGTGTTGGCCTAGATATTCGGAGCCGAGGAGGCCTTGTTCTTCGGCGGTGACGGCAGCGAAGATTACGGAGTGGGGTGGTTTGATTCCGGATTGGGCCCAGGCGCGGGCCATCTCGAGGATCATCGCTACGCCGGTGCCGTTGTCGGCGGCGCCGTTGTAGATGTTGTCGCCGGGCATGTTGGGGACGAAGCCCAAGTGGTCGTAGTGGGCGGTGTAGAGGACGGCTTGGTCGGTGTGAGCCGCATTCTCTTTACGGAAGGCTTCCTTCTGGGCTGCACGTTCCTCGTCGTTCTCCGGGAGCCTGCCGTCTGACTCGCTGATGACCACGTCATCGCAGATTGTGCTGGGCGGGCATTTCTGAGGACTGGCTACAAAGGATGTATTCTGCCCCGGCAAAACTCCCACGACGTTGGGGCTTTGGAAGGGGCGGACGGTGCTGGTTACTGTGGCCTTGAGGCGGACGGGGAGTTCGATGGCGTGGAAGCCGGGCTTGCCGGCGGCTTCGAATTCTTTGTCGAGGTCGAGGTTGCTTAGGGCGAAGATCTTGCGGGCTACATCTAGCTGAATCCAGCTGGCGGCTTGCAGGCGGGGGTTCGTGTCGTCGCGGAGGAAGGTTT
>Ga0302313_10001051_pt1 | contig 21984 bp, 21 predicted proteins | sample III_Palsa_N2_2_FD_200454 | JGI IMG/M metagenome (GOLD analysis project Ga0302313, IMG submission 200454) | Peat permafrost microbial communities from Stordalen Mire near Abisko, Sweden - III_Palsa_N2_2 | ecosystem: Environmental > Terrestrial > Soil > Palsa > Peat permafrost | place: Sweden...
CGCGCCATACTGCGCGCTTATGGTCACATTCTCCGCATCCGCCACCGAGTAGCTCAGGAAGTAAGGCTTCAGCAGCGGCGGCGTGCCCTTGGCCGTCGCCGCCGGAGCACCCGGCGCGCCGAGGTCCGCCATCGCGCGATTCAGCTCCGTGGACATCGCCTGGAGCACCACCGGATCGCCAGCCACCACCGGAGCAGTCGTCGGCGCAGGCACGCCACTACCCGGCGTCTCCGCCGTCAAAAGCCCACCCGCTCCCAGCAGGAGCGCCGTGAGCACCACGGGTTTGCGAATCGAAAAAGACCGCTTCAAAGAGAGGAAAGAAATCGAAGGAATCAAGAGAACCCATTTCCAGCACGAAGGAATTCGTAAGCCGAGTGTACCGAAACTACACCCCACCGTATTAGACGAGCCCACAACTGTTCCGGTTCCGCGTGCCCTGTACGCTCGAAATCCCTTGCTACTCCGCTCCCCATCCGGCAAACTAACCCCACGCCAATATCCGAGGACTGCCATGCGCCTGCGTCACCTCGCCCTTCTTCTCTGCCTCTCGCTGCCCCTCGCCGCCCATGCCGCAGAGACCCCCGCCGAGCATGCCGCCAATGTCTACGCCGCGCAAGAGCTCGCCGCCAATCCGCTGCACTTCAATATTCCGGACTACTCGCTCTCCGCTGCCGACCTTGCCAAGTCTCAGCACCTCGGCAAGATCCACGAAACCCTCCACTTCGTCGACGAGATCTGGGGAATCGTCAGCCTGATTCTGCTCCTATCCCTCGGCATCATCGCCTGGATGCGCGACACCGCCGTCAAAGTCTCCACCAACCGCTGGATTCAGGGCTATCTCTTCGTCCTGCTCTACTCCATCGCTGCCTTCCTTCTCGGCCTTCCGCTCGATCTCTATGAGCAACATCTTTCCCGCATCTACGGCCTCTCCGTACAAAGCTGGCCAAGCTGGTTCGGCGATCAGGGCAAAGCCTTCGGCCTATCCTGGATCATCGGCGGCCTGCTCGTCATGCTCCTCTTTTGGATCATTCGCAAGCTCCCGCGCAGTTGGTGGCTCGTCTTCTGGGGCGTTTCCATCCCCATCGTTCTCGCGGGCATCTTCGTCGCACCATACATCAATCTCCTCTTCGACAAGTTCGAACCCCTCCAACTCCACCACCCGGAGCTTGTCGCCCAGCTTGAGCAGGTCGTTGCCAAGGGTCACATGAATATCCCTCCCGACCGCATGTTCCTGATGAAGGCCAGCGAAAAAGTCACGACCCTCAACGCCTACGTCACCGGCTTCGGCTCCTCTAAACGGGTCGTCGTTTGGGATACATCCCTCACCAAGGGCACACCCGACGAAGTCCTCTTCATCTTCGGTCACGAGTCCGGCCACTACGTCCTCGGCCACATCGTCACCAGCGTCATCTTCACCATGGGCGTTCTTTTCATCCTGCTGTATCTCGGCTTCCGCTTTGTCCAATGGGCTATCGCCAGGTACGGCACATCCTGGCGCATCCCGTCGCAAAATGACTGGGCTGCGCTAGCCGTCCTTCTGCTGGCGTTCTCCATCTTCGGTCTCTTCTTTGAACCCATCCAATCCACCTTCAGCCGCGCCCACGAGCACGCCGCCGACGTCTACGGACAGGAGGCCATCCATGGCCTCGTCGCCGACCCGCAATCCACCGCGCAGAAGGCCTTCGACGTGCTCGGCACCTCCGGCTTCTCCGACCCCAATCCCAACCGCTTCTACGAATTCTGGACCTACTCCCATCCCGGCATCGGCCGCCGCGCCGCCTTCGCCCACGCCTACGACCCCTGGGCTCCCGGCATGGAACCGAAGTATTTCAAGAAATGAAAAACTATTGACGCCCAGCCCTAAAAAGCGTCCAATATCCCTAGAAACAAAGTGCTCCCCTGCGAATGACGTCGCAGAGGAGCAGGTTAGATACGACTAGCGCCGCAACAGCAGCACCAACCACATAGCTCTCGATATCAGACGTAGCAGGATTTCTCCTGGGATCTGGATCAAAAGCTTACCAAAGCGAATCCTTACGGATCGCAAAGGCCTCACCTCCTTCCGTAGGAAAATCGCCTCGGGGTGTCCGCCCCGAGGCGTTTCGCTTTTCAGGGCGAAACTTTCCCTCAGTGCTTATGTCCCTGTGCGAGCCACCCCCACGGAAGTCCCGCCAGTATCTCACTCAAACCCGGCCACTCAAGGGTAAAAATTTACTCTCCATTCCCATTCCGGGAACCCTCCCCCGCGCGACCACCGTCCGCCCTCCCCGCTATAATTCCTCTGCCACATCTTTCCTCGAAAAGAGAGACCTCTAAGTGCCCACAGCCCGCCACTCCCGCTCAAGAATGAAACCGCTTGCATTTCTCCTCTTCGCACTCTTCTGCATCAGCGGCGTCTACGCTCAAACGGTCCCGCCGCCGCCGCCGCTCCTCATCGGCTCCGCGTGGTACCCCGAGCAGTGGCCCGAGTCCCGCTGGAACGCCGAACTCGACCTCATGCAGAAGGCCCACATGCACGTCGTCCGCGTAGCCGAGTTCGCCTGGACGGCCCTCGAGCCCTCCGAAGGCAACTACCAACTCGACTGGCTCGAGCGCGCCGTCAACCTCGCCGGACAGCACGGTATGTACGTCATCGTCGGCACACCCACCGCCGGGCCGCCCGTCTGGATGGCCACCAAGTACCCCGACATCCTCCTCACCAACGCCGAGGGCAAGCAGTTCACCGGCGCCACCCGCAACCACTACAACTGGAACAGCGACCGCTACAAAAAGTTCGTCCGCGAGATGGACGAGCACCTCTCCAAGCGCTTCGGCCACAACCCTTATGTCATCGGCTGGCAGATCGACAACGAGTACAACAGCCAGTCCTACGACGCCGCCACACAGGCCCAGTTCCATGCCTGGCTCGCGCACCGTTACGGCACCATCGACAAGCTCAACGCCGCCTGGACCACCGCCTACGACAATCAGACCTACTCCGCCTTCGACGAGGTCCCCCTGGTCAGCGGGACCACCGATAACAACCCCGGCCTCTGGCTCGACTCCAAGCGCTTTATCTCCGAATCCCTCCGCGCCTACCAGCGCGTCCAGATCGACGCCATTCGCAAGAACGCCGACCCACGCCAGAAGATCACCACGAACATGATGGGCTGGTTCGATCTCTACGATCACTACACCATCGCGCAGGATCTCGACATCATCGGCTGGGACAACCCGCAAGTGCAGGGCAGCTTCAACCCCATCAAGAACGGCGCGCCTCATGACCTCATGCGCGGCCTCAAAACCGGCAGCCCCAACTACTGGGTTCTCGAAACCACCGCCGGTCCCCGCGGCGGCGGCGACGCCAGCGTGCAGCTCGACAAAGGCGCCATGCGCTCCGCCATCTGGGCCGACATCGGCCACGGCGCCGACCTCATCAGCTACTGGCAGTGGCGCGACGCCCTCAACGGCGGCGAGGCCAACCACGGCGGCATCGTCGATGTAGACGGCACCCCCGATCCCATCTACACCGAGTACGCGCAGATCGGAACCGAGTTCGAAAAAGCCGGCCCCGCACTACAGGGCACATCGCCCGACTCCAGCGTCGCCCTCCTGCACTCTTACCCGAGCCGCTGGACCATCAACTGGCAGAAGATGAACCCGGCCTACGATGCCGTCAACAACCTCATGAGCTACTACACCCCGCTGCATGAGCTCGGCTACACCATCGACATCATCCCACCCGACCGCGATCTCTCGAAGTACAAGCTGGTCATCGCGCCGGCGCTCGAAGTCCTCACCCAGGCCGAAGCCGATAACCTCACCCGCTACGTCAAAGCCGGCGGCCATCTGGTCCTCGGCCAGCGCTCCGCCATGAAGGACGAAAACAACTCCCGCTGGCCGCATCGCCAACCCGGCCCACTAGCCGCTCTACTCGGCGCGCGCGTGGAGCAGTTCACCGCCCTCGACAAACCCGTTGCCCTCACCGGCACATGGGGCGAAGCCAAGGGCGAGCTCTTCGCCGAGCAGATCACTCCGCAAGCCGACGACGTCAAAGTCCTCGAGCGCTACCACGCCCCTCTTTCCTGGCTCGACGGCGAACCCGCCGCCGTAACCCGCAAGATCGGCACCGGCTCCTTCACTTACATCGGAGCATGGATGGACGAAGCTGCCACCAGGCGTTCCGTCCAATGGATGCTCACCGAAGCCGACCTCAAACCCGACGTCTTTCCCACCCCCGAAGGCGTAGACGTCTATCGCCGCGTTGGCCCCGGCCACGACATCTTCATCGTCGGCAACACCTCAAAACAAACCCAGCTCATCACTCTACCCACCGCGATGAAAGATGTCCTCACCGGCGAAACCCTCCATTCCATAAAGCTCCCACCCTATGGTGTAGCTGTACTGAGCAAGGCGAAGTAACTGAACCTAGCGGGGCACCTGCGCTTGCACAAGGGCCGCCAGGAGTTGATCAAGGTCGGCCGGGTTGACATCGCTAACAGCGACGAGGCGCAACTCAGGTGTCGTCGCGTAGTGGATAGCGAATCCCGAACGAATGCTGGGCAGCAAGGCAGCAACGGGGCTACTGGAGCGTTGCGTGAGGAAGACCGACACCTCGTGTTTGTGAATGGTGAAGAGGAGCAACGCCGCGGGTTGTCCATCCAAATAGGTAAGATTGCCGCCCTTGAGAGTCATGTCGGCAGGAAGAGGGTCGGGCAGGTTAAAGCTGAAGGGCAGTTTGCCCTGGAACCAGGGCTTTACCGTGTGGCGATCGCTCGAGATCACTTCGGGTGAAGCGCCGCTGGATATCGTCGCCAGATGCTGATCGAGCAACTCGGCGGAGAGCGCGTTGGCCTGACGCGTCTGCCGCCAACCGATCAGTGATATTGCAAGCACAAGACCAGCGGCCAACGCTGCCCACGCGATAGAGCGAAATGGAAAGATGCGTGCGGTCTTCTTCGGTTTCTGCGGACGAAGCTGTGCCGTAAGCCGCGCGAGCGTCTCTGGGGGAGTGCTGAAGCGTTGTGTGGCGCGGTTGGTGGCCGCCTTGAGCTGCGTGGCAGAAAGAACGCGCAACGCGCAGGAATGGCAATCGGTCAGATGTTGCCGAACTTCGGTGGCTTCGCCAGGAGACAGCTCCCCATCAATGAAGGCGCTGAGTTGGTCCGGGTCGAGATGTCCGGTAGCTTGCGTCGTTTGGGTCATAACGATCCCCCGAGTTGCGGTTGTAGCAATTGATAAAGGGTGCGGCGAGCGCGAGAGATGCGCGACATAACGGTACCGATCGGCACATCAAGCACCAGCGCAATGTCCTTGTACTTGAGCTCCTCCACATCGCAAAGAAGCAGCACCTCACGAAGGGCCGGCTGAAGTTGATCGAGAGCTTCATTTACCGCGACCTGGTTGTCGAGCCGGATGAGGTGATCCTCCGGTGTCGGGCTGGTATCAGTGGTGGTGCCGAGCAGGTCAGGATGATCTTCCAGAAAAACTGTGCGTGAAGCCGCGATGCCGGTACGCGAGGTGAGGAATGTGTTGTGGAGGATGCGGAAGATCCATGCTTTGAAGTTGGTGCCCGCCTGAAAGGAATCGAACGCGCGCAGAGCCTTGGAGAGGGTCTCCTGCACCAGGTCTTCCGCCTCCGCATGATCGCGACTAAGCCAGAATGCGTGGCTGTAGAGCGATGGCAAAAGAGGCAGCGCAAGCTGTTCGAAGGATGCGCTACTGGCGGTATATGACATCGTGCGACTTGCCTCGGTGTGCGTATAGGTGCGGAGCTCTGGGGGCAGATGGGAATCGACTAGATCGCCTCGAGTGTGGAACATACTAACCGTAAACCAAATTACGACCGATTTATTCCATCCATCTATTTAGTGAGTTGCTGGGAATAAATGCAGGCTTCGGCAGTTCTACATGGTGCAGGCAATTAAGACCAATGGAGCTGTATATGAATCGGTTTAAGCAAGACGAAGTAGCGCAGGAGAATCAGGCGCAGCCTGCGAATGACGGTATCGACAGGCGCAATTTTCTGGGATGCATGGCATGGGCAGGGACAGGGTTGCTTTGGACCATGGCCGGAGGAGTCCCAACATCCAGGCTCCTGGCGCAGGCGGCGAAGGCTGGCGCCGGAGTGGGGAAGATAGAAGACTTCTCCTTCGTTCAGATCAGTGATAGTCACATTGGCTTCAACAAGGGCGCTAATCCGGATGTAACGGGAACACTGCAAAAGGCCATCGACAAGATCAATGTAATTCCCGCGGGGATGAAGCTGCCGGATTTCATGATTCATACCGGCGACATCACGCAGAACTCGAAGGCGTCGGAGTTCGATACGGCCGCGCAGGTGATCAAAAGTGCCAAGGTCGGCGAGGTGTTCTACGTTCCCGGTGAGCATGATTTTTCGTTCGATGACGGCGCGCTCTACAAGCAACGCTTTGGCAAAGGCACCATCGGAAACGGCTGGTACAGCTATAACCACAAGGGCGTTCACTTTGTAGGCCTGAACAATTGCGTGGAAGTAGACGCGATGGGCAACCTCGGCGCGGATCAGCTTGCATGGCTGAAGTCCGATCTTGCGGGCTTAAGCGCCTCAACGCCGATCGTGATGTTCGCGCATATCCCCTTGTGGATGGTCTACGAGAAGTGGGGCTGGGGCACAGCCGATGGCGCACAGGCGCTGGCCCTTCTGAAACGCTTTGGCTCCGTCACTGTGTTGAACGGCCACATCCATCAAGTGGTGCAAAAAGTGGAGGGCAATGTTGCCTTCCACACGGCGATGTCTACTGCATTTCCGCAGCCTGCCCCGGGAACCGCACCGAACCCCGGGCCGATGACCGTTCCAGCAGACAAGCTGCAGAGCGTGCTCGGTGTAACCAGCGTCAAGGTCGTTCGCGGACAGAGCCACCTCGCGGTGGTCGATCACTCACTGGTGGAGGGTGCATGAGACATGCAGGTGCAGTGATCGTGTTGTCCGCTGTCGTCCTGGTGGGTCTCTCGCTCGCGCAGCCGTTCGGCAATCCGCATGTCGAGCCTGCGAGGGGATTCGACACGCCGCAAGTGGACGCTGCCACACGCGGCAAACTCGTGTTTGAGAAGCGATGCACAGGCTGTCATGCGATGAAAGCAGATCGGGAAGGACCAAGGCTGGCCGGAGTATTTGGAAGGAAGGCCGGGAGCGTTCCAGGGTTTGACTACTCTGCGGGATTGAAGAACTCTGGAATAACCTGGAACGAAGCTACGCTGGAAAAATGGCTCAACGGTCCGGAGATGATGGTGCCGGACACCAGAATGGACTTCTATGTTGCGAAAGCTCAGGAGCGTTCGGATCTGATCGCTTACCTTAAGCAAAAAAGTGAAGCGATCAGGTGAGCCGTCTCGCGGGAAGCAAAATCGAGTCTCACTCCGCAACAACACGGAAGTCGTCCCCTGTCTCAGGCTTCGGATCATCCCATCCACCCGGCGGCACAATGCCGTTATCGCTCGGACCCCACGTGTGTTGTTCATATGGAATGACAGCGGATTGATTCGCAAGAATAGGGTCCACAATCCGCCACGCCTCTTCCACGTAGTCCTGGCGCGCAAAGAGTGTAGGGTCACCGGCCATCGCATCCGTCAGCACGCGCTCGTAGGCTTCCATCTCCGTCGGCTCAGGATGCCGCGAAGCCACCATCTCTACAACGCGACGCTTATCATCGCTCCCCGGCACGGCAACAGACGCAGACATGGCCACGGTCATCTCCGGGCTTACGCGCATGCGTATGTAGTTCTGATCGTCGCAACCGGCATTAAAGCTGGTCTGCGGCGGACGACGGAAGCGCGCCATCACCTCCGTGCACGTAATGGGCAGGTTCTTTCCCGCGCGAATGTAGAACGGAACACCCGACCACCGCCATGAGTCGATCTGCAGCTTCAAGACAGCGAACGTCTCCACCTCAGAACCCTTCGCCACACCCGGCTCTTCCTGATATCCCTTGAACTGGCCGCGCACCACGTCTTCCGCCTTAAGCGCCGGTATCGACTTCAACACCTTCACCTTCTCATTACGAATGGATTCGCTGCTGTGATCCGCGGGCGACTCCATTGCAAGGTTGCACAGGATCTGAAAGATATGATTCTGTACGACATCCCGAATGGTGCCCGTCTGGTCGTAGAACGCACCGCGCCCCTGAACTCCGAAGTCTTCGGCCATGGTGATCTGCACGCTTTCGATATAGGTGCGGTTCCACAACGGCTCCATGAAACTATTCGCAAACCGGAACGACACCATGTTCATGACCGGCCCTTTGGCCAGATAGTGATCGATACGAAAGATGTTGGACTCAGGAAACTCCGAGAGCAGCAGTTTGTTCAGCGCCTCGGCAGACGCGAGATCGTGGCCGAAGGGCTTCTCCACGATAATTCGCGCGCCACTGGAGCACTGGTGTTCACTGAGCTGCTTGATCACCGTCGCAAACATCGAAGGAGGAATCGCCAGATAGTGCGCCGGCGCCGCAGCTCCATTCAACTCTTTACGAACAGCCTCAAACGTTGCGGGATCGGCATAATCGCCATCCACATAGCGAAGCAATCCGTGAAGCTTCTCCCACGCGGCCTCATCGAGGCCCCCATGTTTCTCCAGGCTGTCCTTTGCCCGCGCAAGAAATTGATCGAGATTCCAACCCGCCTTTGCGACACCGATCACCGGAACATTCAACGTTCCCCGTTTGACCATGGCCTGCAGTGCGGGAAAGATCTTCTTGTATGCCAGATCTCCAGTAGCTCCAAAGAACACCAGCGCTTGCGACTTCTGAGTAGCCATTCCATCTCCCTATTTCTCGATACATGTTTTGGACGAAGCCGTGAGTAAGGCAGTTGCACCGCTCAGGTCATTATGGAGGGAAAGACCGCTTCTTGGGTAACAGCCAGTTGTGCGCAGTACATTCGTTTGTTAGCTTGGCGTGCATGGCGCAGAATGTTCCCGAAGAGCTGGGCAGAACTATCGAGACACTCTACCGCTCCGAATCGGGCAGGATTCTCGCCACGCTGGTGCGCCTGCTCGGAGATCTCGATGTCGCCGAAGAGGCCATGCACGAGGCCTTTGCCACAGCCCTGGACACGTGGCCGAAGACCGGCGTGCCGGACAACCCACGCCCCTGGCTCATCTCAACCGCGCGCTTCAAAGCCATCGACGGAATCCGCCGCCGCGCGCGCTTCGACAGCGCACAGAAAGACCTCGACCTTTACCTCGAGCCGAGCGTCAGTGAGGCGCCCGATAAGGACGAAATCGAAGACGACCGCCTCCGTCTCATCTTTATCTGCTGTCATCCTGCTCTGCCGCCGGAAGGACGGGTTGCTCTCACGCTACGTGAAGTTTGTGGTCTCACAACAGAGGAGATCTCCCGGGCATTTCTCGTTACGCCGGCGACGCTCGCGCAGCGCATCGTCCGCGCAAAGGCTGTCATCCGCGATAAGGCCATTCCGTACCAGGTGCCCGCATCGCAGGAACTGCCGGCAAGGGTAGGAGCCGTCCTTCAGGTCGTGTATCTGGTCTTCAACGAAGGCTACTCCGCCGCGGCGGGAGCGGAGGTAACGCGCGCCGAGCTAACCGGCGAAGCAATTCGCCTGGGCCGGCTGCTGGCCGAACTCCTGCCGGAGCCGGAGGTCATCGGGCTGCTCTCCCTGATGCTGCTGCAGGAGTCCCGTCGCGCCGCGAGAACCTCGCCAACCGGAGAGCTGATTCTGCTGGAGAATCAAGACCGCTCGCTCTGGAACCGGGCGCACATCGCGGAGGGCGTGGCCTTGTTGGAGAAAGCCCTGAACTCCCACCGCTTCGGCTCGTACACCCTGCAAGCCGCGATTGCCGCCGTTCATGCGCAGGCGGAATCCGTCGCGCAGACTGACTGGCGGGAGATTGTTGCGCTCTACGACAGATTGTTAGAAATCCAGCCTTCGCCGGTTGTCCGTCTCAACCGCGCTGTGGCCATTGCCATGCGCGACGGCCCGGAGGCCGGCCTGACAGAGATTGACGCAGTGCTGGAACATGGAGAACTGGCAAATTATTACCTGGCGCATTCAGTCCGTGCAGACATGTACCGCAGGCTCGGCCGTACATCTGAGGCCCGGTCCTCGTATGAGAAAGCTCTGGCGCTGACCCAGCAGGAACCGGAACAGCAGTTCCTGCAGGAGCGCATTCGGCAGTTGAAATAAAAAAAGTAAAAAATCTTGGGTCGCGCTGTCGAATTCCGGTCTGGCCGTTCGACTATCTCGTGAAGGCAGCACAAAAACGGCCTGTCCGAAGAACGTTACAGGAAGATACTCAACCCCAAGGAGATTTCACAATGCGAGTCATGGTCATCATCAAAACAACCCCGGAGCTGGAGAAAAATGGCCCCCTCCAGTATCCAAAACTCTCCTCCGACATGGGCAAGTTCAACGAAGAGCTCATCAAGGCTGGCCTCGTGCTCGCCATGGACGGCCTCCATTCCAGCTCCAAAGGCGCACGCGTCAAGTTCTCCGGAGACTCTTGCACCGTCGTTGACGGCCCCTTCACCGAGGCCAAGGAACTCGTCGCCGGCTTCTGGATCTGGAAGGTCAAGTCCCTCGTAGAGGCCATCGAGTGGGTCAAGCGTTGCCCCCACCCCCTCACCGTCGACTCTGAGGTCGAAATCCGCCAGATCTTTGAGATGGAAGAGTTCGCACCCATCCTGTCTGAAGAAGAGATTCAGTACAAGATAGCGAAACGGGCCGAGCTGCCAAATCAGACCTTCAACAACTAGGCGCTCCTGCATCCACGAGCGACCTCCCATCCAGTCCGCTTAAAACCGAACACCAATAAGGAGAAGTCATGCCGCAATATCTTCTAGCGAACTACCTTCCCGACAACTTCGACCCCTCCACCATGACCGAAGCCACGATCCGCTCCATCAACGATCTCAACGAAGAGCTGGAAGCTGCCGGCGCCAGGCTCATGGCTTGCGGCCTCAGCCCAGCCAGCCAGGCGAAGTCGGTCCGCGGGCAGCCCGATGGCAAGCCGCTCATCACCGACGGCCCCTATCTCGAAGCCAAGGAGCACATCGGCGGCTTCTGGATACTCGAAGCCGCTGACATGGACGAGGCGCTCGAATGGGCCCGCAAGGCCGCCTTCGACCCCCAATCGCGCGGCGAGGTCCGCGAGATCCCATACAGCAGCCTGGCCGGCGGCACACCGCACCCATCGCGAGTGAAGCCCTAACCACCCCACGCAGACAGCCACTCTCAAGAGGAAACTCATGCGAAACAATAAGCTTCACCCAATCGCAATCAAAAGCGTCGCGCTGCTGCTCGCGCTCGGCACGGCGCACCAGGCGCTCGCACAGGCCGCAACCCCGTATCCCAAGATGGCCCCAATCGACCAGTACCTCATGGCCGACCGAGCCGCCGAGATCGCCCTGGCACGCACCGCCGCACCGGAGTCCATCTCACGCGACGCATCGGTGATGGTCCTCGGACCTCATGGCTTCGAAACAGCCGCCAAAGGCACGAACGGCTTCGTCTGCATCGTCGGCCGTGGCTGGACCGCCGCTGCCGATCCTGACTTCTGGAATCCGAAGGTGCGCGTCCCCATGTGTGTGAACGCCGCAGCCGCGCACTCCTACCTTGTGCGCGTCACCAAAGAGACCGAGTGGGGCCTCGCTGGCCGCACGCAAGCTCAGATCAACGAGGCCATCCCCGTCGCCCTCGCAAAAAAAGAGCTGCCACCAATGGAGCCCGGCGCCATGTGCTACATGATGGGCAAGCCCGGCTACGGCGGCGACACCGCACCTCACTGGCCCTCCCACCTCATGTTCTTCTACTCCGACACCGACTCCGCAATCTGGGGCGCGAACCTCCCCGGCTCCCCCATCATCGCCATCGTCGACCCCGTAGAGCACCTGACCCAGTTCGTCATTCCAGTTCAAAGATGGGCCGACGGAACCGAAGCTAACGCAAGCTCTGCCGCCGAGCATCACCACTAACAAAAGGAGAAATCATGCCGCAATATCTGGTCGCAATTCACCATCCCGACGGCTACGACGGGTCCCTGGAAGGCGAAGCGATGGTCCGCGATATCCACGCACTCAACGAAGAGATGAGCGCTGCCGGCGCCAGATTCTTCGCCGGCGGCCTCGCCGCGGCCGGCTCCGCGAAGTCGCTGCGCGCGCAGCCCAACGGCAAAGTCCTCGTCACAGACGGCCCCTACCTCGAGACCAAAGAGCACATCGGCGGCTTTTGGATCCTCGATGCACCAGACATGGACAAAGCACTAGAGTGGGGACGCAAGGCCGTCATCGCCTGCCGCGCGCCGGTCGAAGTGCGAGCCTTTCTCCAAAGGCCATCCAACTGAAGGAGACGAGCCATGAAATACCTCTGCATGCGCTACCTCGAACCAGGAAAATTCGAAGGCATGAACGAGCACGACCGCAACACCGTCTTCGACGCATGCTTTGAGCACAACGACCATCTCCGCGCCAACGGACATCTCATCGCCGAAGTCCCTCTTCAGTCTCCGGAGACCGCAGTAACTCTCTACTGGAAAGACAGCAAAGTCGCGACCACCGACGGCCCCTACGCAGAGACCAGGGAGCAACTCGGCGGCCTTCAAATCCTCGAAGCGCGAGACCTCAATCACGCCATCCAGCTCGTCTCCCAACTCCCAGGCCTGAAGTACGGCCTCGGACCGATCGAGATTCGGCCCATCGCGGACATGAACGAAATCATCAAGCAGAGCGAGCAGCGACGGCAAAAGCAAACCTCGCGATGACAGCAGCCAAGAAGGAAAGAAGGATAGCCATGGCGCTGGCGTTTTAACATCTGCGTGCTTCGGTCTAGCCGGGTGCCCCCGGATCCGGGGTCCCCGGCGGGTGTTCTTTACCCGCTGGGGTGGGGTATCGAGCTCCGCTCGACCGCTCTCCTCCGAACCCCCACAAATTTGTCATCCTGAGCGAAGTAGCTCGCGCACTTTGCGAGCTACGCAGTCGAAGGACCTGCCACACCGCCAGCACCCGCACACCGCCCGCCCCTTTCAACCACCGAACCCGCTCTCTTCGCCCCCCCACAAATCTCGTCATCTCGACCGCAGGGGCGCTTTTGCCCCGCAGTGGAGAGATCCCCGTATCGGCACTTGCCTTTGCCTTTGTCTTTGCTTTTCTGTTTTCCATTCCCGCAGGGAATCTGCTGTTGCTCTTGTCCGTTTTTCGCCTCCATCCTGACCCTGAGCGAAGCCAAAGGGGAAAGGACCACTGTATTTGCACTTGCTTTTGCAACAGCTCGATATATCTACACGCAAGGGCAGTTCGATACGAATACTTCGAACTGTCGATAGTGGGTCAGTTTGAATCCGCAGTTTCCAAGTGGCCGGGAATTCTGCTCAAGTAAACAGAACGGCGTTTCCCGATACCGATGCTCGCGGATGTGAAGCAGAAACCATTTGCTTGGGTGCGCCTCCTGATCACCGTGTCAGCACTCTGATGACAGCGAGCCAGATCAAGAAGAACAGGAGAGCCATAACACCGTGTGTCGTCAGCACCCTGCCAGTTTTCGCCCCTGCCAGGACTCCGTCCTCTCCCATTGCTTCATGCTCTAGCTTTTGGCAAACGGCTAAGCAACGGTTCACTTCTTTGGCATTCTGATAGAGAGCAACGCCCCAGAGTACGCTTGCAGTCTCGCCTGCGATGGCAACGATTCGAGTGGCATGGGAGGCCAGCCAACCGGTGCCTATAAATGGAGTCTTGGCGAGCGCCCCTGCAAGCGTCAACAGCCCAATGTTCAAAGCGAGGAAGAACTGGGTCTTGGTCCAGGTCATCTGACGGACCACGGCCAGATGAACCAAGACGATGTTGTATCGCTGCAGGGCGAGGTCGAGATCACGGTCGCTTGGCGGTGGAATCGGCATGAATAGCCTGATAATAGCTTCCTGTGTGGAAGCCTTCAATTTTTCCTATATATGACTGTAGCCGCTAAAATAGTCGTCGGGAAGACCACGCACTGTCAAAGTGCCCTGAGCTGGGCTTGACAAACGCATGCGATCCGATCTCAACAAGTGAGCCCTGAACGATGGGTATTCTGCTTGGATTCGCCCCTTTTGTAGTATTCGCAGTACTATCGCGGTTTGTTGCAGCCAGCATTAGCCTGTGGGCTGCGGCCGCCATCTCTGCCGTGCTCATCCTGCGCCAGAAGATGCGCGGGGCCTCAATGAAAATCCTCGAGATCGGAACCTTCCTTTTGTTTGCAGTGCTCGGTATCTATGCGGCAGTCAAGGGTGGTGGATGGGATATTCCAATGGTCCGGACGGTGGTGGATGGAGGCTTGCTTCTCATCATCCTGCTATCGATGCTAGTTCGAAGCCCGTTCACGTTGCAGTACGCCAGGGAACAGGTTCCCGCGTCAGTGCAGAGTTCTCCGACCTTTGTCAAAACGAACTATATCCTTACGGCAGTATGGGCCCTGGCAATGGCCATTCTTGTCGTTGCCGACCTCGCCATGCATTTTCTCCCGAACCTACCTCTTCGGTTGGAGATCGTGGTCATGTTTGCCGCACTCTGCGGCGCGTTTTGGTTTACCAAGTGGTATCCGGCCCAGTTGAGAAAACAAGGGAGAGGAGCATCATGACCCACCACGCTCTTTCATTCGTCCGCGCCGCTTCGATAGCTGCGTTATTTGCGTCTACTCTTTCATCTTCCGCTCAAAATGCCGTCGAAAAGGTATTGGTCGGCAACACTAAGGTGACGATGGTTCATAGCTATAGCGGAAAAGATAAGCTGCCGAAGCCAGCCCTCGTAACTGTCTTCGACTTCGATCTTCCCAGCGATGTCGTAACGATTGATCGATCGGTCGAGGCACACATTCTGAATCACGACCCGATCGCTCATATCAAGGGAGATGCCGGCCAGGCGTCCGACCCGGCAGCCGTTGCAGCAAAGGTGCAGGCCGCATTCTCCAAACGGCTGATCAAAGAGTTGAAAAATACGAAAATCCCAGTCACATCAGCGGACTCCGGTACGATCCAAAATTCTTCGGCATACGTGCTAACCGTTCGAGGCGCCTTCACCGCCGTCAAGCAGGGCAATATGGGCGCACGGATGATGATTGGCTTCGGTCGCGGAGCAAGCGACGTAAGAGCCCATGTGATCGTCACGCTTACCGCTCCGAGCAGCCCGGTATTGCTGGCTGAATTTGATCTTGAATCGGAAAGCGGCAAGAAGCCAGGTGCAGCAGCGACCATGGGCGTCGGTTCGGCAGCGGCGAGCGTCGGAACCAGCACCGCCACGGACAGCAAAGCGAGCGTTGAAGGAGATACCACTCGCATGGCGAAGACCGTAGCTACGGAGATTGAAGACCTCATGGTTGCTCAGCAGTGGATTCCTCCTATGAAGACGTCGAAACAAACCGAGACTGCACAGGCGAGCCAGTAACATTTTGACGCACGTAGGCCTAAATGAAACTTGAAAGGTTCTCCCTATGTCGCCGAGTGCTGACACGTCAGACGCACAAAAAAATTCACCAGACTTGCGGGAAATTGCAGGGCGAGCTTACGTCTTCGCTTACCCACTCGTGCTGATCGAAACTACGCGCGCCGGACAGCCCACCAACATCTTCACGCACGTACCGCAGTTTCCGCGTCCCGATACTCGCAAAGTAGTAAGACCCAACGCCGACACGCTCTACACCATGGCCTGGATCGACCTGTCGAAGGAGCCTGTCCTCATCCACGTGCCCGACTCCAAGGGACGTTTCTACCTTCTTCAATTCATGGATGCGTGGAGCGAGACCTTTGCTAATCCCGGCAAACGGACCACCGGCACTGGTGAAAGATGGTTCGCTTTTACAGGTCCGGGTTGGACCGGCGAGCTTCCTGACAATGTCACACGCTACGATGCACCGACGAACATTGTCTGGCTGCTCGGGCGCACCCAGACCAACGGCGTCGCCGACTATGACAATGTTCATGCGTTTCAGCGCGGAATGCGAATCATGCCGCTCAGCAGCTATCCCAACGGAGAGCAGAAGCTCGCCTCTGCACTTGCGTTCGGTAAATCGGGCGATATCACTCCCCCCGAGAGGGTAAAGGCGATGACGCCGGTCGAATTTTTGACGGCATTCACTCAGGCTTTAAAGGCGAACGCACCGCACTCAGCTGACGCTCCCATGGTCGACGACCTTGCTCTTATCGGCGTCGTTCCCGGCGAAGACTTCAACGCTTCAAAGCTTGCACTGGAGCAGCTGCGGGCGGTGAATGAGGGCGTAATTGCAGCGTCCGCACGTGTTGAGAGCTTTGCTGACAAGTCTCATCAGGTCAAACCCGGCTGGAATACCTTCATCCGCCACGTCGGGCGTTATGGCACCGACTACATCAGTCGCGCCATCACCGCGCGCCTTGCTCTCGGCGCAAATCCCCCAGAAGACGCCATCTACATAAGTACGTTCACTGATGGAGACGGCCACCCGCTGGATGGTTCGGCACGGTATCGGATGCACTTCGACGTCGGCCAGACTCCCCCGGTAGATGCCTTCTGGTCTGTCACCGCCTACGATAAGGACGGTTACTTCGTCGCTAATCCGCTCGACCGGTATGCAATAGGCGATCGCGACCGACTGACGCCTAATTCGGATGGCTCAATTGATCTCTATATTCAGAGCGAAAACCCCGGATCCGAGCAGGAATCTAACTGGCTACCGTCTGGGAGTGGCCCATTCAATCTGACCATTCGTCTCTACTCGCCGAAAGAAGCCATTCTCAATGGAGCTTGGCAACCGCCTCCAGTGGAACGCACTTCTTAGGCTGAGATTCATGTCCCACTGTTTAGATTGGTAACGGTAAGTCGGCTTCTCGGAAGTAGTCCTTGTCATTTTTGGATGACAGTCTATCCAGAAGCTATGGACACAAATCGACCTATTACCAAGCCGCCCGACTTCGCCGCCACCCGCAAAACGTCTCTATGCAGCCGCACTCGACCTTCATTCACTATTCACTACTCACTATTCACTGCACCTTCTGCACCCACTGGCTCCGCCAGCTCGGAGCCTCAAACGGGTCCGCAAAATACTGCGTCTCGTGCACAACCTTGCCGTCGCGAAACTCCATAATGCTCACAGTGAACGCCGGACGCCCTTGGTAGGTGATGATGTACTCCGTAACCCAGAGATCCTCTCTCCCCATCATTCGCCTGACCTTGAAACCCGAAGGCTTCCCCGGATGATGACTCCGCAAGGCCTGCAAATTCTTCCGCCCCAAAATCCGCTCGCCCGACTGCGGATAATCACACACAGCATCGTCCTCATAGATATCGTGCTCCGCATCAGCATCGCCATCTGCCGAAGCCCGCCAATGCGCATCCAGCGCCTCTCGTATCTGTTCCTCTCGCAAATCCTGCACAGAATCCTCCACGCAAATCGACATAGCCAACGACACCTACAAAATCGTTCCCCTTAAACCCTCATCTGTAAAGCCATTTCAAGAATAACGAGCACCACCCACCCGCCCCTATTCCCTGCTTCCTACTCCCTATTCCCTATTCCCTTGCCTCTCCCCCTTGCCTCCCCCTTGCCTCCCCCTTGCCTTTATTCCCCATTCCCTATTCACTATTCACTAGCCATGTCCTGCCTCTTCTGCAAAATCGTCTCCGGCGAAATCCCCGCCACCCGCATCTACGAAGACGAACAAACCCTCGCCTTCCCTGACATCAACCCCCAGGCACCCACCCATATCCTCATCATCCCCAAAAACCACCTGGCTTCCCACGCCCACGCCACGCAGGACGACACAGCCATCCTCGGTCACCTCCTCCACGCAGCGGGCGAGATCGCCCGCCAGCAAAATCTCACCAACGGCTACCGCCTCGTCATCAACACCGGCCCCGACGGCGGCCAGACAGTCGACCACCTCCACGTCCACCTCCTCGGCGGCCGTCCCATGAACTGGCCTCCAGGTTAACCAATCAGTAACTCTTAAAGTGTTGCTTGAGCCGGGTGTTAACCACCTTGGTTCACCCCGAAGTGGGTGCCACCCGATGTAAAGTTTGCTGGACATCTTTGGCCACCGTAAATTGCAAGTCCGCCACCGTAAATTTCATGTGCTCCACCGTGTTGCCCACCGTCATTTTCACCGTCAGAATCCCAAATCCACCCGGAGCGTCTAACCCCCATGGCTGCCATCCGCAAAGAACCCATCCCCGCCCCCACTGTAGACATCAACGCTCCTGAATCCGGTTTTGAAGCCAACCAGCGCGAGATCGCTGTCTTCGCCGGCGGCTGTTTCTGGGGCGTCCAATCCGTCTTCCAGCGCGTCAAAGGTGTTGATTCTACAGTAGTTGGCTACTCCGGCGGAGCAGCCGAAACCGCCAACTACAGGGCCGTCTGCGGCGAAAACACCGGCCACGCCGAAGCCCTCGAGATCACCTTCGACCCCTCCAAAGTCACCTACGGAACCCTCCTCCGCATCTTCTTCTCCGTAGTCCACGACCCCACCCAGCTAAACCGCCAGGGAAACGACATAGGAACCAGCTACAGATCCGCCATTTTCTACACGGACGACCAGCAACGCGAAGTCGCGCAAGCCTATATCCATCAACTAGATGCAGCCCATATCTACCCCTCGCCCATCGTCACCCAGCTAGTCCCTCTGGTCGCCTTTTACCGCGGCGAAGACTACCACCAGGACTACGCCATGAAGAACCCCCAAAACCCCTACATCCAGGTCTGCGACATCCCCAAGATCGCCGCCCTCGAACAACAATTCCCCACCCTTTTCACCGACTACACTCGCTAGATACCTGTAGAAATCAACACTTTGCGCCCATTCCATCCATCGCACCATCGCATTCAGGCGTCTAACGATCCATCGCTATAGCAGCTAACACGGCCTTATTTGCCGTTAAGAACGGAACGAAGACCTTGATCAGGACAACGGAAACCCTCTGGGCGCGCACCTCCGCGCTTCTCGTCATCACCTCGCTTTTGGGTGCGACTTCCCTCGCCCAAACCGCCTCCCAGCCGCCCACCACCCCCCAGCAGGCTGCCGCCCAGCAGGCCGGAATCGGCCAAAAAGACGCCAAAAGCGACAAAACTCCCTCCGGCCATGACGAGAATTCCGCCTCCAAACCGGCCTCAGCCGGCGAGCAGGCCGCCAGCGCAACCCAGCTCAAACTGGGCCCGCTCGACCCCTCCACACCTCCCACAGACCTACCTAAAGACCGTCCCGTCATCGGTTTAGCCATGGGCGGCGGCGGAGCGCTCGCCATGTCGGAGATCGGCGTCCTGCAATGGTTTGAAGAGCATCACATCCCCGTCGACGTCATCGCCGGCACCAGCATGGGCTCCATCCTCGCCGCGCTCTACTCCACCGGCAAGACGCCCGACCAAATGAGCCACATCATGACCGAGGACTCCGTCGCCTCCGTCTTCCGGATTGAAAGCCGTTACTCCTCGCTCAGCTTTCGCCGCCGTGAAGACTCTCGAGATGTTCCCAACGCCATCACCGTCGGCCTCAAGCATGGCGCCGCGTTGCGCAACTCCCTCCTCACCGATACCGGCCTCAACGAGCTCCTCGACAAGGAGTTCCTCGCCTACAACGACCAGACCGACTTCAACAATCTCCCTATTCCATTCCGCTGCCGTGCGACCGATCTCAACGCCGCCAAGAGCGTCACTTTTGCCCGTGGATCGTTGCCGGACGCCGTTCGCGCCTCCGCCTCCATCCCCGGCGTCTTCCGCCCCTTTGAGCTGGACGGCCACGAGTTTGTCGATGGAGCTATCCTCGAAAATCTTCCCACTTCTGACGTCAAAGCCATGCACGCCGACGTCGTCCTCGCCATCAGCCTCCCGCTCAATCCAGTAGGCAAGGGCGATCTCGATTCAATCGTAGGCGTTCTCGGTCGCGCATTCTCCGTCGGCATAGAAGTCAACGAAGCCCGTGACCGCAAGCTCGCCAATGTCGTCATCATGCCCGACATCTCCGGCTTCACCGGCAACGACTACCTCAAGACCAAGGAGCTCGCCGCCAAAGGCTACGCCGCCGCCGAATCCCAGAAAGCCGAGCTCCTCCAGTACGCTCTCTCCGACGCCCAATGGGAGCAATATCTCACGCACCGGCGCTCCAAACAGCTTGGAGCCGCAGGCACCATTTTGGAAGTCAAGATCAAGGCGCCCAACGCCTCGGTTGAAGAAGCCGTCCGCCGCAGGTTCTCGCCCATCATCAATCAACCGGTCGACACCAACCAGATCGAACAGCTCCTCGCCGACATCCGCTCCGATGGCCGCTACGATGCGGACTACACCGTCGGCTACGACTCCAAAGACAACGACACCCGCCGCCCCATCATCCTCATCAGCGTCAACGACAAGAAGACAGGCCCACCCTTCCTCAGTCTCGGCCTTAACGTCGAAGCGCAGACCGGCGGAGTTACCGAAGCCACTGTCAGCAGCATCTTTCTCTACCAGGATCTCGGCGGCTACGGCTCAGAGTTCCGCGCTAAGGTGGACTTCGGCTTCCTCACCAATATTGAAGGCGAGTACTACCGAAAGCTCGGCTGGACCGGCTTCTTTGCCGCGCCACGCGCGAACGTCACCCGCCGTCCTTATTACATCTACGACGGCAGCACGCGTCTCTCCGAGCGCCAGTCTCAGTTCGCCGGCTTCGGCGGCGATCTCGGCTATACCGACGGCCGCAAGTTCGAAATCCGAGGCGGCTACTCGTTTCAGAACGTGCAGTGGACCACTACTACTGGCTCCGACGGCATGCCGAACTACGGCAGCAACGCCCAGACAGCGCGCGTGCGTATTGTGTATGACTCCCAGGACCGGGCTCTTGTGCCGCAGTACGGCATACGCTCCGTCACCAGCCTTGGCTATCTCTATGGCGCCTCCGGCAGCGCAAATGCGCCACAGCTTAAGAGCGAGGTTGATTTCTCTCACACGCTTCTCAAGAAGAACATTGTGCTGCTCAAGGCGGAAGGCGCCACGATGCTCAATCGCAATGTGGCCCAGCCCTTCTACTACACGCTTGGCGGCCCGCTACGCCTGAGCGCCAGTGCTATCGACCAGATCCGCGGCACGGACTACTTCCTCGTCACACCCGGCTATCTGCGTCGCATCGCCGCGCTTCCGGCACCCTTTGCCAGCAGCATTTATGTCGGCGCCAGCTATGAAGCGGGAGAGATGTTCTCACCCACGGGAAATCCCATCTTCCGCGACGACGTCTACTTCGGCATCGTTGCAGAAACGCCGTTCGGCGTCATCACCGTAGCCCCAGCCATCGGCAATGGAGACGAACACAAGTTCATCTTCACACTAGGCAAGCTGTTTTAGAAGTAGACAGTAGAGGGTAGACAATAGACAGTCAGGACGGGTATCGCTACCTGTCTACTGTCTACCCTCTACTGTCTGCTTTACCGCCCCATGCCCAATCGCGCCGCCAGCCGCTCCGGTAGCCGCGCGGCGCGTATCGCAGCCTGTGCCGCTTCGACATCATAAGGAATGCGAAAGAACGTGACCTCTTCGACGTCATCGTCATAGACCGCAAATCCGGCACGCCAGTCATTATCCCGCGGTTGCCCAACCGATCCTGGATTGATCAGATGCCGCGTCCCCACCGGCACACTGATGGTCGCCTGTTCTGCCACGCCCTGATTCTGATACTCCGGCCGGTCTTCTTCCCACTCGTGCTCCCGCTGCGAAAACCCACCCTGCACATGCGTGTGCCCAAAGAACGTAATCTCCGTCTGCATCCGCTGCAGCGGCGTCCAGGCATCGCGCATCGACACAATGTAATGGTCCTCATGCAGCGGCGAGCCATGAGCGCACATCGCCCGCTTCGTTGCCGCTACTGGCCCCTTTGGCATATGGCGCAACCACTCCAGGTTCTCTTCCGTCAGCTGATGACGCGTCCACTCAGCCGCCTCAGCGGCCACGGGATTGAACCCCTGCGAGCTGGTCAATCCACAGCAAACGCGATCATGATTCCCGCGCACATTCACCAGCGCCAGCGGCCGTATAAGGTCGATGACCTCGTTCGGGTTC